>Cebus_capucinus_imitator_PRJNA485217_SSR105__coassemble_330_pt1 | contig 23018 bp, 27 predicted proteins | sample Cebus_capucinus_imitator_PRJNA485217_SSR105__metabat2_low_PE_008 | metagenome-assembled genome bin Cebus_capucinus_imitator_PRJNA485217_SSR105 | reverse complement strand
AAAAATTAAATTGCAGATTTATTGTAAATTTATAAGATTTTTATAAAAGGCTAGAAATTTAAAATTTCTAGCAAAAGTTATTCAGCTAGGCGTTTGGCAGCGTTTTCACCCATCCTTTCATAGCCTTGAACTTTATGAAAATAATCCTTCACCACAGTTCCTTTTTTGGCTGGATTATAAGCATCTTTTTTGTCGCGTTTTTTAATCTCTTCTTCGTAGTAAGAAACCTTGTAGTTTAGCTTGTCAAGGGCTTTTTGGTAGGAATTTATGATTTTTAAGGTTTCATCTCTTTGAGCTCTTATGATGTTAAGCCTTTCTTCAAAGCTTTCATCGCCTTTTAAGCAAAGATAAACATACTCTTTTATAGCATCAAGGCTAAGCCCACTTTGACGCAAACAATGAACCATAGCAACCCAGCCCAAGTCAGCCTCGCTAAAATATCTAACGCTTGCAGCACCAGCTCTTTCAATGCCAGGAAATAAGCCATTTTTCGCCCAAAATCTTATAGTATGAGCTGAAATTCCAGTCTTTTTTTCAACTTCTTTTATAGTGTAAGCCATTTTTTCTCCTTTTAAAATTTGTAATTTATGCTTTGCAAGGCATCCTTTAGTAAAAACTCAGCTGAATTTTTTTGAGCAATTTGCTTAAGCCTTGCTGAAATATCGTCTAAATTTATCTTTGAAATAGCCTTTAAAATCTCATTTTCGTTAGCATTTTCTTGTGTGAAAATTTGACAAAGTGCTTTATCTTGTAGAAATTTAGCATTAAAATACTGATGATTTTTAAACGCGTAAGCAAAGGGTATGAAAATGCAAGGCAAAGCATTTGCACAAAGCTCAAAAAGTGTGCTAGCTCCAGCTCTTGAAATGGCTAAATCAGCACTAGACATTTTTTCTTCTAAATTCTCGCAAAAGTCAAAAACATCGGCTTTTACGCCTAAATTTTCGTAGCTTTTCTTGACATTTTCAAGCTCTTTTTGTCCGCATTGATGTATGATTTTAACGCCCATTTTGCTAAGCTTTAAGGCTAAATTTAATGCAAGATTATTTATAAAACTAGCTCCTTGAGAGCCACCCAAAAAAATCACGCTTTTAAGCTCTTTTCTAAGCCTTGCTGTGTTAAAAAATTTATCATCCACAGGATAAGGGCAAAAGTTTTTTTCAAAAGCACTATAAAATTTTGTTGCAAAGGGCTTTAAAATGAAATTTAAACTACCTTTTTTGGAATTTTGCTCGTGTATGAAAAGTGGAATTTTATTAAACAAAGCCGCAAACGAAGTAGGAGCAGCCGAGTAGCCACCCACGCTAAAAACAGCTTTTACATCATAAGTTTTTAAAATTTTAGCACTTATTTTACTAAGTTTTAAGATATTTAAAAGTGATGAGAATTTTTGAAATTTGCTTTTATTTACAACTCCGCTTGAAGCCAGAAAAAACCTTTCTTTAAAACGCATTTCGTTTTCAAACCAAGCTCTATCTTGTCCGTTTGTGCTACCTATATAAATGCACTCTATATTAAGCTTTGTAGCACTTTCAAGTAAGCATTTAACGATCCTTAGATGTCCGCCTGTTCCACCGCCTGTTAAAACTATCATAATTTAACCTTTTTTGAAATCATTAAAACATAGCCTATGCCTATACAAATAGCCCACATAGAACTTCCTCCATAGCTTAAAAGCGGCACAGCAACGCCTTTTAAAGGCGTTAAAGAAATTATACCAAAAGCATTCATAAAAAAGCTAAAAAGTAAGAGTAGGGCAATGCCAGAACAAAAGATGAAATTTTCTTTTTCTTCGCATCTTCCAGCTATCCTAAAAATTCTTAAAATCATACAAAGATACAAAATACATATCACGCTAAGCCCTAAAAGTCCAATTTCTTCAGTGATACCTGATAAAACAAAGTCCGTATGAACTTCGCTTAAAAAACCAAGCTTAAAGCTTCCAAGCCCTAAACCCTCACCAAAAAATCCTCCGTGGGCTATGGCATTTAAGGAGTGTGAAATTTGGTAAGGTTCGCTATTTACACTGACTCTTAAGGAATTTGCTAAAAACTCAGGCAACATCGGTAAAAAGGCATCTTGTATGTTTCCCCACCAGCTTGCTATTCTTTGAATTCTCCTTTGATTAGAAAATATAACTAAAATTCCTATCATCATAACTATCAAGCTTCCAAAGGCAAAAAGGCGTTTGCTAGCTCCTGCAAAAAAAGCAAGTGCTAAGATTAAAAAAAACGAAATTACGCTTTGACCTAAGTCATTTTGCGTTATATAAATGTAGCCTATGACTATGGAGGCTAAAATGCAGTATGGAAGAAGTATTAAAATTTCGTGTTTTATAGCTTTTTTGCTATCATCAATCCGTCTTGTATAAGAAAAGGCTAGAAAATAAATAAACCCTATTTTGAAAAACTCAACAGGAGAAATTGAAATAGCCCCAAGTCTTAGCCAACGCTTAGCTCCACCGCTTGCAGTAGCTAGAAAAGATGGTAAAAAAGGTAAAATTATAATGCAAATAAAAGAACTTGCAAGTATGAAAAGCATAAGTCTTTTTGCAAAAACGCCGTCAGGATTTAGCCTTGAGATGAAAAACATTATTAAAATTCCACTTACTCCAAAAAAAAGTTGTCTTATAAAAAAGTGAAATTCTTTATACTCTAAGAAAAGAACGGTAAAAGCACTTAAGGAGTATGAAAATACTATGCCTATTGTGATCAAAACGCAAGTAAGATAGAATAATTTTTTATCAGCGACCATTCCTAACTTTTCAAAGTAAAATTGAAAAATTATTATAGCTAAAATAAATTAAACACATTGCTAGGTTTTTGTTAGGAAATTTTGATAAAATTAAAAGCAAATTCAAAATTTCAAAGGCAAAATATGCAAATTCATAAAATTTTAATAGCCAACAGAGCTGAAATAGCAGTTAGAGTTATCCGAGCTTGTAGGGATTTACACATTAAAAGTGTGGCGGTTTTTACAGAGCCTGATAGAGAATGCTTGCATGTAAAAATAGCAGATGAAGCCTATAGGATAGGAACTGATGCGATAAGGGGCTATCTTGATATAGACCGCATAATAGAAATAGCTAAGGCTTGCAAGGCTGATGCTATTCATCCAGGATATGGCTTTTTAAGCGAAAATTATGAATTTGCTAAGGCTTGTGAAGAAGCTGGAATTATTTTTATAGGACCAAAATCAGAAGTAATTCATAAAATGGGAAATAAAAATATAGCTCGTTCTTTAATGGCTAAAAATGGAATTCCAGTGGTGCCGGGGACTGAAATTTTAAACAAACTTAGTAATGAAGAGATTAAAACTTTGGCTGAGAAAATTGGCTATCCTGTGATTTTAAAAGCAAGTGGAGGCGGTGGAGGGCGTGGAATTCGCGTAGTGCATAAAGAAGAAGAGCTTTTTGAATGCTTTGAATCTTGCAAAAGAGAAGCCTTAGCTTTTTTTAAAAATGATGAGGTTTTTATGGAAAAATATGTGGTAAATCCACGCCATATAGAATTTCAAATCGTTGGGGATAATTATGGCAACATTATACACCTTTGTGAAAGGGATTGTTCCATACAAAGAAGACATCAAAAATTAATAGAAATAGCACCTTGTCCTGGAATTTCTGATAATCTTAGAAAAACAATGGGCGTTACAGCTGTGGCTGCTGCTAAGGCTGTTGGTTATACAAACGCTGGAACTATAGAGTTTTTGCTTGATGATTATAATCGTTTTTATTTTATGGAAATGAATACAAGAATTCAAGTTGAACATCCAATTACAGAAGAAATCACAGGGGTTGATTTAATAGTGCGTCAAATTCGCATAGCAGGGGGCGAAATTTTAGACATAGAGCAAAGTGATATAAAACCAAGGGGTTTTGCTGTAGAAGCAAGGATTACGGCTGAAAATGTATGGAAAAATTTCATCCCAAGTCCTGGTAAAATAAATGAATATTACCCAGCATTAGGTCCTAGTGTGCGTGTTGATAGCCATATTTATAAGGATTATACGGTGCCACCTTTTTATGATTCTATGCTTGCAAAGCTTATTATTAAAGCTACAAGCTATGATTTAGCTGTTAATAAGCTAGAAAGGGCTTTAAAAGAGTTTGTAATAGATGGCATTAGAACTACTATACCTTTTTTAATAGCCATTACAAAAACTAGAGAATTTAGAAGGGGTTATCTTGATACTTCTTTTATAGAAACGCATATGGAAGAGCTTTTAAAAAATACTGAAGATCGCCACCAAGAAAACAAAGAAGAAGTAATAGCAGCCATAGCAGCTACCTTGAAAAAAATTAGAGAAAGTAGGAAATAATGGATTTTATAGACACACTTAAAAGCATAAAAAAAGAACTTAAAACGCAGGAGATTAAAAATTCTAAAAAAGAGCAAATTGATGAGCAAATGAAAGAATTTTTGGCAAAAGAGCAAAAAATGCAAGATGAGTTTTTGGAATTTATGAAAGATAATGATATTAAGAAAATTTGATGCGAGAGATTAATTATTGTTCTTTAGAATACGAATGCCCCTATCTTAAAAATGAGCTTTGTAGGCTTGAGTATAAATACATTTATGATTGCACTATAGATATGAATAATGAGCTTACAAAAAGGGGTTGGAGACGATTTGGCAGGTATTTTTCACGCCCTATTTGTAAGTCTTGTAATGAGTGCATTAGTATTAGAATTTTAGCTAATGAATATAAGTTTTCAAAAAGCGAAAAAAGGGTTTTTAGAAAAAATGTAAATACAAAAGTGGTTTTAAGAAGACCTTTGATGGATGATGAGCACTTGTTATTATATGATAAATATCACAAACTTATGAAAAGCAAAAAAGATTGGAAAATTCATCAAATGGACTTTAAAAAGTATTATAATCTTTATGTCGTAGGTTTTTTAGACTTTGGTTATGAGCTTTCATTTTATGTGGATAAAAAGCTTGTTTGCGTTGATTTAATAGATTTTTTAAAAGATGGAATTTCAAGCATTTATTGCTATTATGATCCTGATTATGCTCATCTTTCTTTGGGAAAATTTTCTTTACTTAAGGAGATAGAATTTGCTAAAAATTTTAGATTAAAATATATTTATTTGGGATATTTTGTAAAAAAATGTCAATCTTTAACTTATAAAGCCGATTATACACCAAATGAAATTTTAAAAGGCACTTATTCGCTTTTTGAAGATGAAATTTTATGGGAGAGATAAATGCAAATCGTGCAAACTTTGGGAACTATAAATGTTAATACTGATGATATTAATGTTTTTCAATACTTCAAGGACTTAATTACCAAAAATTTCACAAAGGTAATAGGTCGAAAAAATAAAATTTTTTCTTTTTTTGAAGAAAATGAAATTCCACAAAGACGCTATTTTTTAAAGCTTTTAAACCAAAAATATCAAAAAAGTGCAAACGAAAGCATAGAAAATTTAAAAGAAGCACACTTTAAAACCTTTAGGCTAAATTTCGAGCAAAACAATACCTTAAAGCCTGTAATTTTTATTGATGTTAGTTTTGCTGGAGATAAAATTTTACTAAAGCTTAGCAACAACGAAAGGCTTTTTGTAAGTTATATTAAAAACTATTTTAAAGCCCACGATTTAAGCTATGATGCACTTAGTGGAATTTTGTTTTTAAATTATAAAAACGAAAATACGCTTGAGCTTTTTGAAAGCTTTGCTAATGAAAGCGAGCATTTAAAATACTGCGTAAATTTTAAGGTCATAGAAGAAGAGTATAAGAAATTTCTCAAAAATATACAAAATAAAGAGGGTATGAAGTGGAAATTTAACGCCCTAGCCAAGCTTTTTAACAATTATTTTAACACGCTTGAATGCACGCCGCAAAATGATTTAAGTGAGATTAGGCATAAGTATTTAATACTAGTAAAGCTTTATCATCCTGACTTTTATCAAGGCAAAAGCACCATAGAAAAGGCATATGCAAGGGAGCAGTTTGAAAAAATTCAAATAGCTTATGATAATCTTAAAGCACTTTATAAAAACAATACCTAAGCCAATCCAAAAAATATTTTTTGTAAATTTCGCAAAATGCTTTGAGAATTTAAAATTAAACTAAAATTAAAATTATCTTAAATTTTACTAAAATAAATACACAAAAAAAGATCATAAATTAAGGATTAATTAAGCAAATAATACTTTTTGTTTGATTTTTGTTTAAATTTTTACGCAAATACTTAAATTTATATTAAAATATAACTTTCATTAAATTCAAAGGAGTCAAAATGGACTTTCTAACAAGTCTTAGTGAAGGGTGGCAGTTTGGCATCCAAATCATCATTGTTTTAATCTGTCTTTTTTATGGTGCAAAAAAGGGCGGTATAGCCCTTGGTTTGTTAGGTGGCATAGGAATTTTAATGCTTGTTTTTGCTTTTCATATAAAGCCTGGAAAACCAGCCATTGATGTTATGCTAACGATTTTAGCCGTTGTTGTGGCAAGTGCTACACTGCAAGCTAGTGGTGGGCTTGATGTAATGCTACAAATTGCAGAAAAAATTCTAAGGAGAAATCCAAAATTCCTTACCATATTAGCACCCTTTGTAACCTGCTTTTTAACCATACTTTGCGGAACAGGACATGTAGTTTATACGATAATGCCTATCATTTATGACATAGCCATTAAAAACAATATCCGTCCAGAACGCCCTATGGCAGCAGCTTCTATATCATCACAAATGGGTATCATAGCCTCGCCTGTTTCTGTGGCTGTTGTGAGTTTGACCGCTTTGCTTTTAAACTCAGAGCATAAACTAGCCGGTTTTGATGGCTATATAAATTTACTTCAAATAACCATACCAAGCACTTTGGTAGGAGTTTTGTGTATAGGTATTTTTAGCTGGTTTAGAGGAAAAGATTTAGACAAGGATGAAATTTTTCAAGAAAAATTAAAAGATCCTGAGTTTAAAAAATATGTCTATGGAGATAGCAAAACCTTGTTGGGAGTGAAGTTGGCAAGGAGTAATTGGATAGCTATGTGGATATTTTTAGGAGCGATTTTTTTAGTTGCCTTGCTTGGAATTTTTGACTCTTTAAGACCAAATTGGGGGCAGGTTATGAAAAACGGCGTAGCTCAAGTTGATGCTTTGGGAAATCCTAAACTTGACATTTTGTCTATGGTTTCTGTCATACAAATGTTTATGCTTTTAGCTGGTGCTTTGATGATAATCTTTACCAAAACTGAAGCTAAAAAAATAGGCACAAATGAAATTTTTAAATCAGGTATGATAGCACTTGTGGCTGTTTTTGGAATTTCGTGGATGGCTGATACTATGTTTGAAGTTCATACTCCTATGATGAAAGCAGCACTTGGCGATATAGTAAAAGAATATCCTTGGACTTATGCTGTGATGTTGCTTTTGATATCAAAATTTGTAAATTCTCAAGCAGCAGCGATTTCAGCTTTCGTGCCTTTGGCTTTAGGCATTGGCGTTGAACCAGGCATCATAGTAGCCTTTGCAGCAGCTTGTTATGGATATTACATACTTCCAACCTATCCAAGTGATTTAGCTACTATACAATTTGACCGCTCAGGCACCACGCACATAGGAAAATTTGTTATAAATCATAGCTTTATTTTGCCAGGACTTATAGGCGTGATAAGCTCTTGTGTGGCTGGATATTTTATAGCTTTGTTGGCTGGTTATATTTCATAATTTTTGCTGGAATTCCAACATAAATACCGCTTTTTTCATAGCTTTTAGTTAAAACAGCTCCGCCTCCTAAGGTGGAGTTTTCTTTTAAGCTTAAATTTGGTAAAACGCAGGAATTTACACCTAAAAAGCAGTTTTTGCCAATTTTAACATTTCCTGCTAGTTTTGCCCCAACGCTAATGTGCGAAAACTCTCCAACAAAGCACTCGTGCTCTATAACTGAGGCTGTGTTTAAAATAACTCCTTGTTCTATACTAGCTTTTGCGTTTATAACAACTTGTGGCATTATTAAAATTCCATTTTTTGCTAGTTTTACGCTTTTGCTTATAATAGCACTTGGGTGGATTAAATTTACTATCTTAAAACCTGCATTTTGCACCTTTAAAAAAAGTTCTTTTCTAAGCTCATTTTTGCCTATAGCTATGAAAAAATCATATTTTGGCAAGTCTTTGCTAAATTTTTCTCCTTTAAAATCATCCAAAAAAATGCACTCTTTATAACCTAAACTTAAAGCCACATCTTTACACACTAATCCGTGTCCGCTTGCTCCATAAATGTAAATTTTCTTAGTTTTTTCCATTGAATTTTTCCGTTGTTGCTTGTCCTTGTTTATTTATACCGCTTCTTTTAAGCACTTTTAAAGCAGTTAAAAAAAGAATTTTCATATCAAGCGTGAAATTTAAATTTTCAGCATAAAAAGTGTCATATTCAAATTTTTTCTCCCAAGAAATAGCGTTTCTGCCATTAATTTGAGCAAGTCCTGTTATGCCAGGTCTTACTGAGTGTCTTTTTTTTTGTCTTTCATTGTAAAGCGTGAGATACTCAACTAGCAAGGGTCTAGGTCCTACAAAGCTCATATCGCCTTTTAAGACATTAAAAAGCTGCAAAAGCTCATCTAAGCTTAGGCTTCTAACAAGCTTTCCAAAGGACTTTAGTCTTTTTTCATCGCTTAAAAGTTCGCCTTTTTCATCTCTTTCATCGCTCATAGTTTTAAACTTATAAATTGTAAAAATTTTTTCATTTAAGCCCGGGCGTTTTTGGGTAAAAAGCACACTTCCTTGAACGCATTTTAAAATCACGCTCACAAGCAGTATTAAAGGGCTTAGCATAATCAGTAAAATAAAAGCTAGGCTAAAATCAAAGATTCTTTTAAAATATTTTTTATACATTTTCTTTCCTAAATTTAAGGCTATCATAAGCTTTAAGGTATTTTTTAGCTATTTCTTCATCATCATATTTTAAGGCTTCTTTAAAGGCATTTTTACCTAAATTCTCACGTAATTTCTCATCATTAAGCAAAATTTCAATTTTCTCGCTTAAATCCTTAGCGTCCTTTGTTTTTACCAAAAGCCCATCGTGTCCATTTAAAACAGCTTCCACACAGCCCTCACAATCACTTACCACACAAGCTTTGCCACAAGCCTTAGCTTCTAAAACGCTTACAGGAAAGCCCTCTTTATAGCTTGGTAAAACAAAAATATCACAAAGATTTAGCAAAAAAGCTATGTCATCTCTAGCCCCTAAATAACACACCTTACCAGAGGTTAAAAACTCTAGCGAAGCACAGCTTATATTATCATCTCTACCGCCAACTAAGATAAAATTTGCCCTTTCAAAAAGAGCGTTAGCACTCTCATAAAACTCAGCCACGCCCTTGTGCCACAAAGCCCTTGCTACCATTAAAACTACGGGCTTTTGTGCTAAATTTAACTTTTTTAAAAAATCTTCTTTTACTTCTTTGCTTATTTTCATAGGAAAAAATTGCTTTAAATTTATACCAACTGATTTTATAATGCAAATTTTTTTCTCACTAAGTCCTAGTTTATGCATAAATTTGGCATTACTTTCATTTACAAAGATGAAAAGATTTGCCACTTTAAAGCTTAGTTTGTATAAAAACTCTATATTTTTTCTTATCAAAAAGCTTTTAAAACTTTCATTTATATAAAAGCTTCCAAGCCCTTCTACTAAGGCTATTTTGTAAGGAATTTTAGCAAATTTTGAAGCTAGTATGCCAAGAGTGTTGCTTTTATGCGCTGCTGTTTGTATAAGCTCTATTTTAAAGGACTTTAAAAGCTTTATTAAGCTTAGAAAATTTTTAAAGACCACAAAGGGATTTAAGCTTTTTCTATTTAAATCATAAAAAACAAGCTTGAAATTTAGCTCCTTGCTTAAATTCTCAAGTTTTAAGGCATATTCATCCCTTGGCACAAGCACTAAAATTTCATCCCCTCTTTTAAGCAAGGCTTTAATAATTGGTAATCTAAAATGATAAATACTAGCTGCGGCGTGCGATAAAAAGGCTATTTTCATAAATTTCTTTCTTTTTTGTGTATTTTACAAAAAAGCCTTAAACGCTAAGTTTCTAGCTTTGAAATTTCAAATTATAAGCCTTGTTTAGTTTAAATTTTCTTGTTTTAAAATCTGCTCTATTAAAGGCTTTAGGTCATATTTTTTAGTAAAATTCCAGCTTAAATTTATAAAGTTAAAGGTTAAAAACCAGGCAAAATTTTTATAAATTTTTGTTTCTAAAAATGCTTTTTTACCAATTATCTAGCTATAAATTCTATGAATTATCATAGCAAGTGCGTGCAAACTCCCAAATAACAAAGCCCCAACCAGCTCCGTGCCACACACCGCTTAAAAAAGCTACTATGAAAAGGTTTCTAAGGGTTAGTAGTTTGCTAAATTTGTCACCACCAAGTGGAATGTATAAGTAAGCTTTTAAAAACCTACCTAAAGTCATATGCCATTTACGCCAAAAATCACTTATATTTAAGGCTTTGTAAGGGCAAGATTAAAGCTAATGCTTAAAATTAAAAAACCTTAGCCAAAGTGTAAAATTTATAAGCTTTTAAGACATAAAAACCAAGCAAGCTAAGTGGTAAAAAGCAAAAATAAATTCAAAAGAGCTAAAAAGTATAAGCGTTCCTTGATTAAAAGGCAAGATTATACGATACTTTTTGCAGTTTTTATGGCTAAATTTGGACTTAAATCTAGCATACACTTGTGATGTTTTAAGGGACAAACTCTTTTCATACAGGGCATACAAGCTAGATTTAAATGTAAAATTTTAGCATTTTCATTTTGCCAAGGCGAAGTTTCTTTAAAATCAGTAGGTCCAAAAATGGCTATAGTTTTTATCTTGTAAACTGCTGCGATGTGCATTGCACCACTATCATTACTAATAAAAAGATCAAGGGTTGAAATTTGCTCACAAAGCTCTTTAACGCTAGTTTTCCCGCATAAATTTACGCATTCACAATTTTCATTTTTAAGCAAGACTTCAATTTCAGCACAAATTTCACTTTCACTTTGAACACCAAAGATTAAAATTTTATGTGTATTTTTAAAAGCAAGGGCTACTTTTGCAAAATAAGAGCTATCCCAACGCTTTGCCAAGCCGTATTTTGCACCAGGATTAAGCCCTAAGGTTTTGGTTTTTTCTAAGGGTTTAAAGGGTAGAAAAAGGCTAGTATCTTGTGCTTTTAAATTTAAGGCTTTTTCTACAAAAGTAAGGTATTTTAGCACTTGATGAGAATTTTTAAGAGCATTTTTATCAAAGCAAAATTTATGCTTTGATTTAAGCATAAAAAGCATAATTTTAGCACTAAAAGCCGAGCGAAAAGAAAAAGCATAATCAAAACTGCCCCAAATTTTACTAAGTTTATAAAAATTTATATAACGCTTTTTAGGACTTTGTGTGAAAACTTCGACATTTTCACATTCTTTAAAAAGCTCACACGCAACACTTGAGCCAAAAAGTATAAAACGAGCCTCCTTAAAATGTGTAAAAATCATCTTTAAAGCCACACTTGCCATAACGCAATCACCTAGCCAGGTTGGAAGATTTATAAAAATTTGCATATTTTTCCTTAAATAAAACTCAAATTCTAGCAAAAATTTATTATTTTGCTGTATTTAAAAATCATAATTTTAAATTTAAAATAGTATAATTTCATATTACTTACAAAAAATATATATTATAAGGAGAAATTATGGCAACAACACTAATGCAAATAAGAGTAGATACTGAGCTTAAAAAAGAAGCCGATGGTTTGTTTCGCGACTTAGGGCTTGATACAAGCACTGTGGTTAGAATGTTTTTAAAACAAGCCTTAAGCAAACAAGCCTTACCTTTTAAGGTGCAAAAAGCTAAAAAAGAGTTAGAAGATGATGACTTTTACAATGAAACCAATGTGAGAATTTTAGAGCGAGGTTATAAAGAACTTCTTGCTGGCAAAGGCTTTGTTAAGGAGCTTATTAATGAATAAGATATTTTGGGATGTTGCTTGGCGAGACTATCTTTATTGGCAGGAAAATGATAAGAAAATTTTACAAAAGATAAATACACTTATTAAAGATATAGAGCGAAATGGTGCTTTAAATGGGCTTGGAAAACCAGAATAAAGCATAAGCTAAAGGGCTTATATTCAAGGCGGATTGATGAAAAGCATCGCTTGACTTATTTTATAAAAGAAAATTCCCTTTTCATTGTGGGCTGTAAAACGCATTATAATGACAAAATAACTTACCTTAGCGTGAGTTATTTTGTCTTATAAGCTTTTTAATTTTGTTTGTAATTATACTTTTGTGGTATTTATAGCTTAAAAAATTATAAATTTTGTTTAAAAAATTCTTGCTTTTAATATCTTTTATATTTCTTAGTTGTTTTAAATATCCAATCTCTAGCCAACAACAATAATAATTTGCAAATAATTTATAAATTTCATCCTTGCTTTCGTTTATCAAGTTTTTAAGTTCATTTACGACAAATTTTACTTCATCGCAATTTTCTTGCATTTTTTCAATGTTTTTTGCATTGGTTATGGAATTTTCATTTTGCCTGTAGTAATACAAGGCTTCTTTTAAAAGTGTGATATTTTTTACAAATTTACAATATGATAAGAAAAAAAGTGCATCTTCTGACATCGATAATTTTGTTTCTTTATCTAAGTAATTGTTACAAGTTTTTAAGTATAAGTCTTTTTTAAAGGCTTTATTCCACATATTCCAGTAAAAAAAATGCTTAGGACGAACGAATAATTTAGTTAATTCATCAAAGCTTAAGTTTGCTTCATCAAATTCACGGATAAGTTCTAGCTCTAAAATTGGCTTTACGCTAAAAAATCCAAAAGCCACTAAATCATAATCCCCCCCCCCATAGCTTCATAGCAAAGTTTGCAAGCATTTTTATCTAAATAATCATCCCCATCTAAAAACATAATGATTTCAGATTTTGCTTCTAAAACGCCGTTTATTCTAGTTTGAAATAGTTTTTGATTGTGTGGATTGTGAATGATTTTAATTCTTTTATCATTTTTGGCGAAATTTTCAGCTATTTGAATGCTTTTATCTTTCCCACAATCATCCACAACGATAATTTCTATGTTTTCTAGACTTTGATTTATACACGAGTTTATGGCTTCTTTTATATAGCTTTCAACATTAAAAACCGGGATTATAATGCTTACTAGTGGATTTTGCATACTGCTCCTTTAAAGTTTTTGATAATTTAAATTGTTAGGCTTTTCGAAATAAGAAAAAAATTTCTTAGGATTACGCCAATACATTCTTAATGTTAAAATTATCTTACGATTTTTTATATTATTAATACCCATTTTTTCAAGCAGGGCTTTCTCATTTAGGTAGTTTAAATGAGAAAAATTAAGGATATAATCTTTAGTGTATCTAAAAACACTTTTTTTAAAAAATTTCTTTTTAAAAGTACTTTCTTTTGCGAAATTATAAATGTTAAAAGCTATTATAAGCATACAATAAGCTCTAAAATATGCTCTTAAATCCTTATAATTTTTAAAATGCCCCCTTAAAGCTTCTAAAAATTTTGGCATTTTAGTAGGAAAATTATTAATTTCTTCGCTTGTTATTATAGAATCACTCCTTATCCTATAAACATAGCCCTTATAATCAGAGTGCAAAGTCTTTAGAGCCAAGCAAAAAAGCAAGGTGCCAAAGTCGTGATCTTCGTGGTAAATTCCGTGGGTAAAGCGAAGATTATAGCGGTTTAAAATTTCGCTTTGAAAGCTTCCTTGCCACGCAAAGAAAAAATCATAAAATCTATTTTTATTTAAAAACTCAAACCCGCTAGAGTAAATTTTAAAACCTTTTTCCTTTTTTTCTTTAAACTCTTTTGTATCCTCATAAAAATAAATATAATTAAATTTACAAATTTCAAGCTCTTTTTCTTGCATTTGTTTAACGCAAAATTCTATATAATCACCCTTTAAATAATCATCACTATCCACAAAATGAATAATTCTTTCAGGCAGTTTTTGAATGATAACTTCGTTTATATTTTCTAAATCACTTTGAATGAAATTTGAGACTTTACACTTAAAATGCTTATTTAGCTCATCAAAACTGATATTTTTTGTTTTTTTATCAAAGCTTAAAGTTTTCGTAAGGCTTGAAATGCCCCCTCCCGTGTATAAATTTTCAAAATTTTCAAAAAACTCTCTTAAAGCCGTGCCTTTGATAAACTCAAGTCCTGTGTTTCTAGCTGAACTTAAGCCAGCATTTGGCTTTGAAATGATAAAAATTCTATTATCTTTTCTCGCATACTCAAGGCAAAGCTCTAAGCTTTCATCAAAACTTCCATCATCAACTAGGATAATATCTAAATTTTCATAGCTTTGGTTGATAATGCTCTCAAGGCATTCTTTAAGATAAGCCTTGACATTAAAAACCGGTATTATAATGCTTACAAGTGGATTTTGCAAATTAGTCCTTTTTAGAGTGTATTATAATTTATTTTCATATAAATTAAGCTTGTTTAGTTATTCAAGGTATTAAATTTATAAAGTAAAAGCAAAAAATATCTTTTAGCCTTATATATTTTTTTAAGAACTTTATAAAGAATATATTTAAAATGTAGTTTAGATTTTTTTTGATTTTTATATAAAATTTGTAAGCGCTCTAAATGATAGCCTTTAAGTAGGCAAAGATTAGTGGCTAAAAAAAGCTTATAGTCTTTATTTGTATTTTTGCTAAGTATGTTTTCAAGCTTGTTTATAGCTAGGCTTTCATCTTTTAAATTTTGTTTTATTGCTTGAATATTTTGTTGTGAGGTTGTGGAGTTTTCATTTGCTCTGTAAAAATATAAGGATTTATCTAAAATATTTATTTTGTTTATAAACTGACAATACTTAAAAAATATCAAAGCATCCTCAGCCATAGTAAGATTCAAATTTTCTTTTGTGTAATCTTTTAATGCTTTTATTAAAATTTCTTTCTTAAATGCTTTATTAGCTACATTCCAGCAACAAAGCTCTTTAAAAATAAGCTCTTTCGTAAAATCTTTAAATTCTAAATTTTTACTATATTCAAAAAGTCTTTGTGTTTGAAATTGACCTTTTTGTTCCCTTGCTAAATTAAAAGCTACCAAATCACAATCCCCCCCCCCCCATAGCCTCATAGCAAAGCTTAGAAGCATTTTTATCCAAATAATCATCCCCATCTAAAAACATAATGATTTCAGATTTTGCTTCTAAAACGCCGTTTATTCTAGTTTGAAATAGTTTTTGATTGTGTGGATTGTGAATGATTTTAATTCTTTTATCATTTTTGGCGAAATTTTCAGCTATTTGAATGCTTTTATCTTTCCCACAATCATCCACAACGATAATTTCTATGTTTTCTAAGCTTTGATTGATGCACGAAGTTATAGCTTCTTTTATGTAAGGTTCGACATTAAAAACCGGTATTATAATGCTTACAAGTGGAGTTTGCAAATTAGTCCTTTTTAAAAATAGAAAATATTTTTTTAGGATGTCTAAAATAAAATCTCAAGGTTTTATTTTCTAAGATTTTAAATTTTTTGTAATAAAACTCGACATATTCAGCTCTTACAAGATAAAGGGGCAAAGATACAGGCTTTAAGCCTTGATTGATAAAATGCTGAGCCTTTTCTTTGTGAGCGTAAATCAAGGTATTTTGCCTATACCAATAAGCTATTTTTTCATCTTCCCAAAACTGATTTCTTAAATCAAAACAAAGAAAATCAAATTTAGCAAAAAGCTTAGCCCAATAAGCAGGGGGTTGTTCATTTACATGATGAGTGCCTCCTTGATAAGGAATAGCTGCTGAAAATAGCACCACATCACTTAAAGAAGTAAGAAGTTTTATAAAATTTTCAGCATATTGCTCATCAAAATGCTCGGCTACTTCTAAGCTTTCTACCAAATCAAATTTTTGCATATTAAAGCTTTCTTTTATTTCTTGTAAAATTTGCTCGTAATTGCTAGTTAAATCAACTTGTTTATAGCTTTGTTTAGGGATATAAAATAAACTCTCATCAACGCTGTTTCCATCGATTCCATAAATTTCAAGCCCCCCCCCCCTGTGAACTTTCTTTCCACGCTTTAAGCCAAGTGCCAACCCCACAACCTACATCAATCACGCTTTTTATATCTGGTAAAAAAGGTTTTACTTGCTTAATCATCGCCCTTGCAGAAAGGTAGCTTTCATCCATTTGGCTTTTGTAAAACTCCTCATCATAAACACTCATTTTTTCTCCTTTTATTTAAGCTTAAAAATCTTTTTGGATTTCTTATCAAAGCTCTTATTTTACTTCTTTTCCATAAATTTAAGGGTCCGTAAAAAAGATAATAAATATATTTAGATAAATACCTATCAAAAAAGCTAATTTTATAATCAAGCTTTTCAAGCAAAGCCTTAAGTTCGTGCCTGTTTTGAAATTTTTCATAAGGGCAATTTTTATTATAACTTGCATCCTTTTTAAGTCCCTTTTGTCTCCAAGCTTCTGTATAAAAATGAAGCACAAATTCATTTTCATCGATAACGCTATTTTTTAAAACAAATTTTTGCACTTCAAAATAAGAAATTTGAGAGCTTTTTTTATAATCAAGGCTTATTTTTTTAAGTTCTTTTTCGTCAAAAAATTCATTGCAATGTTTAGCTAAAAACTCAGGTCCTATACAACCCCAAGGAACTAATTTTCTTTTATTTATAATTTCTTCAGCCTTTAAAAGCAAAGAAGCTCCAAAGCTTGAGTTTTGTGGAAAGCTTAAAAAGCCTGTTGTGATTTTAATTTCTTTATTTTCTAATAATTCCGTGCTTATCATATATTCTTTTTTCTCAAAACCATTAAGACAAAGCATATCCATATCTACCCAAACGCCCCCCCCCATTTGGATTTTTTTAAATCTAAAATAATCAGAAAAAGCAGCCAAACCAGCACCTCTAACATCATAAAAAAGCTCATTAAAGGGGATAATTTCATTTGCATCTTTGAGTTTAAAATTTTCAAAAAGTTCGTTAAGTTTGTTAAAAATAATATCATCTTTATTGTAAGTATAAAGCACAAAATCATAGCCCTTATCAAGCCAAGATTTTATACATAAAATTTCTAATTTAGTGATACCTTTAAATCCTGGTTTGCTATACCAAAAACTAAAAACTTCTTTCACATAAAGCCTTTTATTTTATTTAATGAAAGCGTATTATACAAAATTTTTAAAAATTTAACTATAGAATTTTTTATCCAGCACCTTTTTAGCCCTTTTAAAAAAGGCTTCTTTATAACTTTCATAATGTTTTTTAAATTTATCAAGCCTTTTTGGTAAAACAAAATATTTACAAGTATTGCCATAACTCCCACCGCCCCATTGGTATTTTAGATTTCTTCTGATAGTTTGAAAAATGTTTATAAGCTGATTATCAGCTATGTGGATATTGCCTGTATCAGGGCTTATAAGCAAAGTTAAATGGCTTGTAAATTCTACCAAATCAAGCAAAGAGCCCTTATTTACAAAAACCTTTAAATTTGGTTCTTTAAAATCCTCAAATTTAAAACTATTATTTTCATAACTCATTAAAATAAAAAGTATTTCATTGTAATTTTGTGCTAAATCTTTAGCTAATTTTACAAAATCTTTAGGCTCAAATTTAAAAAGAGTATTCCCAAAAGCATTAATTCCCACTATATATTTGTAATTTTTTGCATTTATTTTAGTCAAAAAATCATCTATATAAGCCTTATTTTGAGGCAGGGTTTTAAGTCTTGCTTCTTTTAACTCAATATTTTTTATATTCGCATCAAAATGCTTTTTATTTATCTTTCGCACAAGTCTTAAAGTGCGATAAACCTCTCTGTGTGGGTGTATTTGTGTGTAAAAACAAGTAGTAATGCCTTTAGCAAAAAGAGTGTTTAGCCTTAAAGGAGCGATGATTTTTTTAATCTTGCTTTTTTGGGCAAGTTTAATGAGAGTGCTAAATTTATAAGAACTAGCTAAAAGCAAAACATCAAGTTTAAAATCTTCAAATCTTAATGCCCCTCCCCCGTGCTCTCTTTCCCAGCCAAGCTCATCAACCAAAACTATCTTATCAATAAAATCAATATTTTCAAAAAGCTTTTTTGTGATATTAACGCCAAATAAAATAAGCTCACTTTGAGGATAAAGTTTTTTAAGCACAAAAAGTCCTTGCAAACGCACCATATTATCGCCAATGCTGTGAATGTCATTAAACATACCAATTCTTAGCTTTGCGTTATTCATTTTTTTAAAATCCTTTTAATATTTAAATCAAAAAGCTTTTCAAATTCCGCAAAATAAAACTTATAATTTTGCGTCCAATTCTTTGGTAAATAAAGCACTTCAAAATGATTTCCGTAATTTCCACAAGGAAAAAGTAGCTCATCGCTTTTACCAAAAAGACCTAAGCAATCAACGCTTAAATTATCAGCGATGTGGATATTTCCGGTTGAAATACTCACAGCTAAATCACAGTTTTTTAAAAGTTCAGCTAAATTAAGTATCTCATTATCAAGAAAGACTTTGATATTTTCTTCTTTAAAGTCTTTAAATTCAAAGCCACTGCCATTAAAATTTGTAAAAACAAACAAAATTTGTGGATAAATTTTGCTTAATTTTTGAACCAAAAAAATCCAATCCTGCATTTTAAGATTATACTTAGCCGAAGATATCCCAAAACAATTTACAATAATGATTTTTTCATATTTTTGAGCCTGATTTTTTTCTAAAAAATCCTTAACAAAAACTTGATTTTCTTTGTCCGTTGTAAGTCTTACAGGAAGGCTTTTTAGCTCAAATTTATTTTCACTCATAAATTTATCATAAATTTTAGGCTCAATCATTCTTGTTAAATCCAAACAACGTAAAATTTCAAGCCTTTGTGAGCGTTTGATATGCTTTGGGTGATAAAATCTTTTAGAAAAAATGCTATGCAAATGTCTCCAAGTGATGATTTTCTTGCACTTACTTTGCTTTGCTATTTTGATATTTTTGCTCGTTCTTTCGCCTAAAATAAGTATATCTTCAGCATATTGCGTGAAAAGCTCGTCAAGTTCAAATGAGCGTTTATTTATTTGTTCGATTTCACTGCCATCTTTATTTGCTGTGATGATTTTATCGATAAAATCATAATTTTTGCAAAGCATTTTTCCTGTTTTTGTTGTAAAAAGCGTGAGCACAGCTTGCGGATAAAGCCTTTTTATCATATACAAAGTAGGGATGGAAGTTACTATATCGCCAACTCCTAGTCGTCTGTCAAATCCTATTTTCATTTTTATTCTTTTTGTTAAGTTCATAAAGTTTTAAATACCGATAAAATGCACCCTCAGCGTTAAGTAAGGCTATCACAAAGCCTTTATAGCCATATAAAAAGCCCTTTCGTAAAAAATAATCTTTCAAAAAAGTAAGAAAAAATCGCCCCAAACAGCTTAAAATTCCTACTTTTTTCCCAGCTTTAAATTTCTCTTTGGCTGAAAAGCTTGTATATTTATTCATTTTAGAAATCACGCTTTCAATATCCTCAAAAGCATAATGCTTAAGTGCATTTTTAAGATAAAATTTCTTTGTATCTTTTTGCACTATCACGCTTTCGTGCACTAAATTTTCATTAAATTTAGTGTGCGTTTTATTAAAAAGCCTAAAAACATAATCAGGCCGCCATCCACAAGCCTTTATCCACTCTCCTGCATATAAGTTTTTACGAGGCAGGGCGTAAAGCTCATTTTCTTTTAAATTTAGCTCATTTATCTCATCAAGGGCATTTTTTTCTAAAAATTCATCACTATCAACGCTTAAAATCCAATCATTTTTTGCAAGGCTCACGCAAAGATTTTTAAGTGCTCCAAAACCTATAAACTCGCTTTTTTCTATGCGTAAATTTGCGTAAGTTTTTTGAAAATCTTTTGCAATTTCTAAAGTATTATCCGTGCTATCATTTATAAGCAAAACAATTTCATTAAATTCTTTTAAAGCCTCAAGGCATTCTTTTAAGGTATTTTGTGCGTTTTTTGCTATGATACAAACGCTAATTTTATCTGAATTCACTTAAATCCTTTTCTTGTGCTTTTTAAATGGCTTTGAAATTCTGTGATTCTAAAATAAATTTACTGATTTTCATAAATTTTTCTATCAAAACTTGCAAATCTTTTATGAAAAAAGAAATACTCACAAGGTCTAAGTTTTATCATTTTTTCGCAAGTTTTTGCCTGATACAAAGTAAGCTCTTCAATACTTGCAATTTTAGAGTCCATAGGCTTATGAAATTCTAAGCAAAAATTCTCATTTTCCCTATACACATAAACAGGTATTAGCAAGGCTTCGCACCTTTTTGCCAAAACACTTGCACCAATTTGATAATTTACTTTTTTACCAAAAAACTCAAGTTTTAAGCTTTCTTTATCAGCACAATCTTGATCCGTTAAAATTCCCAAAGCTCTACCCTTTTTTAAGGCATTTAGCATTTGTCTTAAACCGCCTTTTTTGTCTATTAATTCTATGTCAAATTTGGTTCTATTTTGACTTAAAATTTCATTCATTGGCACACTATCAAGCTTTCTGCCCACAACAGAAATAGCCCCAAATTTAGCAGCATAAGCCAAAGAAGAAAGCTCCCAGTTGCTAAAATGAGCCGTTGTAAGCACTAAAGCACGATTAGAATTTAGGGCTTCTTTTAAGAAATGTTCATTTATAAAACGCGTTTTTTGTAAAATTTGCTCTTTATTTGCGTTTTGATTTTGTAAAAATTCTATGCCAAATTTGGCTAAATTTTCATAAATTTTTAAAGAAAGTTTATTTCTTTGTGTTTGATTAAGCTCGCTAAAACATATTTTTAGGTTTGTATCGATGATTTTTCTGTGTTCTTTGTTTAGTTTAAAGGCTATTCTTGCTGTTAAAAAAACTAAGAATTTTAGGACAAAATTCGGGCTTAATTTTACTATAAATTTCAAGCTATGATAAAGCCCAAGATAAAGCAAATCTTTACTTTTCAAGTATTTCCTTTACAAGCTTAAAAATATCTTCTTCTTCTATACGCATAATGCAAAAATCGCTTTTATCGTTGTATTTAGTGTTTGTTATTTTTTTGTTAGCATTTATGCTTTTATTTATATCAGTTTCAAAAGAATTTCTAGCACTTGGAGTAGGTCCAAAAATAGTTATTGAAGGTCTATTTAACGCAAAAGCTAGGTGGGTTGGACCACTATCATTGCCTATTATTAAGTCCATTGACTTTGTAAAGGCTATAAGTTCCTCAAGGTTAAATTTAGGCGTTATTTCTATATGTTTTTCATCTATAGCACTTAAGTTTATAATGTCTTTTGCAAACTCAAATTCCTTGACATTACCCCAACAAAGCCATATTTTAGCGTTTTCAAACTCATTTATTATTAATTTACAAAGTATTGTTAGTTTTGCCTTTGGATAAATTTTATTTTCCACACTTGAGCCTGTGTGAATTAGTATATTCTTAGCGTTTTCATTGAGTTTTAGTTTTGTTTTTAAGCTATTTTTAAGAGCTTCATTAGCTACAAAAATATCATCTTTAAATTTCAAATCCTTTACGCAAAAATCAGCATTTAGCATAAAAGCAACAAGGCTTAAATACCGCACAAAGACATTTTCATTATAATCAAGGCAAAGTTTTTCATTATAAAAATTTGACGCAAAACTTTCTTTTATGCTATTTTTATCAAAACCAAAATTATTTGCACTTAAAATTCTACTTACAATGGCTGATTTTATAAGCCCTTGCAAGTCAATAGCAGCGGTGTAATTGTTTTTCTTAGCTTGTAAAAGAATTTTTAAACTTTTTATAAATTTTTTATCTTTCAAGGGTAGGGCGTAAAGCTTGTCTATTAAGGGATGATTTTTTAAAATTCCCTGAAATTTCTCATCAACAAACCAGTGAATTTCTATATTTTTGTTAAATTTTTTGATAAATTGCAAAACAACAGCACCCTGTATGATGTCCCCAAGTGCTGAAAGTCGGACTATGGCTATTTTCATTGTGTTCCAAATTTTAAAATTTTTGTGTATGATTTTAACAAATTTATTTTAAAAAGGTTAAATGAAATGAAAAAAAATGAGGGCTTAATTTGCATTTTTGACTGCGAAAGTATCTTAGATACCGAGCTTATACGCAGAATTTACGGGCTTAGTGGGGATGATTTTGAGATAAGCAAAGAAGCTATGAGTTTAAATTTAGAAAAAAACGGCACGGAGTTTATGCCCCTGCCTTTTCATAAGGTAGTAAGCATTTGTGCTGTTATAACAGATAGTTTTGGCACTTTTAAAAAGGTAAATAAAATAGACGGCGAAAATGAAGCTTGTATGATAGAAAATTTTTTTAAATTTATAGATGATTTTGAGCCAAAACTTGTAAGTTTTAATGGTAAAAATTACGATATGCCCTTGCTTGTTTTAAGGGCTTTAAAGCACAATATCAAAGCAAGCACTTACCTTGATACAAATGACAAATGGAACAATTATAAGAGCAAATATAGCGAACTTAAGCATTGTGATTTACTTGAAAGCCTAGCTGGTGGGAGCATTGCAAGGGGGCTTAGGCTAGATACTATTTGTGCTATGGCGAATCTGCCCGGAAAATACGACATACACGGGGATAAGGTGCTTGAGCTTTTTTATCAAAATGAGCTTGAAAAGATACACGAATACTGCGAAAGTGATGTTTTAAACACCTTTATGCTTTATTTAAAATATGAATTTATAAAAGGAAATTTGCTAGAAGAAGACTATGCCAATAGCTTAAATTTGATGAATGAATACTTATTAAAGCACAAAACAAACAGAGATTATGTAGAAATTTTCGTTCATTTTAGCAAGGAAGAAATCAAAAGAATTTTAGAAAAATAATTTTGTTATTATGAGCTTTGTAAGGCAAAGCGTGGTAATCCACACCCTCAAATCACTCATCACAATATCCTAAACTTGTCATTGACTATTTAATCCGTCATTACGAGACAAGCCAACGGCTTGGCGTGGTAAGCACACTCCACGCTGTCAAGTCCTTAAAAGCGTCATTGCGAGAAGTCG
>Cebus_capucinus_imitator_PRJNA485217_SSR105__coassemble_321_pt1 | contig 23761 bp, 22 predicted proteins | sample Cebus_capucinus_imitator_PRJNA485217_SSR105__metabat2_low_PE_008 | metagenome-assembled genome bin Cebus_capucinus_imitator_PRJNA485217_SSR105 | reverse complement strand
AGCGCTCTTGGCTGGGTGTAAAAGTCATTATCAAGTGGGGCGTATCTTTGCGCACCGCCTTCTAAATTTAAATCAGGCTCAAGATAGCTTTTATCCTCTTTTGGACTATCATTAAAACTATTTGGCTCATAGTAAGCTGCACCATTTTTATAAGTGTCAAAATTCATAGCACCCGCGACATTGTAGGTATTTACCTCACTTCTGGCACGATTTACAGGAAGTAAGTGATAGTTTGTTCCTATGCGGTATCTTTGAGCATCAGGATAGCTAAAAATCCTTGCTTGAAGCATTTTATCAGGGCTAAAGCCAATGCCAGAGACTATATTGCTAGGACTAAAGGCAGCTTGTTCTACTTCGTTGAAATAATTTTGTGGATTTTTATTAAGCACCATTTCGCCAACATCCATTAAAGGCACTATGCTATGAGGCCAAATTTTAGTAAGATCAAAAGGATTAAAGCCAAGTTTAGCTGTGTCATTTTCAGCTAGAATTTGAAGCTGGACCTTCCATTTTGGAAAATCTCCTTTTTCAATTGCTTCATAAAGATCTCTTTGATGGCTTTCTCTATCTTTTGCGATTAAAGCTTCAGCCTCGGCATTTGTGAGATTTTTAATACCTTGCATAGTTTTAAAGTGAAATTTCACCCAAAATCTTTCGTTTTTATCATTGATAAAACTATAAGTATGACTTCCAAAGCCGTGCATATGGCGATAACTTGCTGGAATGCCTCTATCACTCATTAAAATAGTAACTTGATGCAAAGCCTCAGGACACAGAGTCCAAAAATCCCAAGCAGCATTTGCATTTCTTAAATGTGTCCTTGGATCTCTTTTTTGCGTATGGATAAAATCAGGGAATTTATATGCATCACGTATGAAAAAAGTAGGGGTGTTATTACCTACTAAGTCCCAATTTCCCTCTCTTGTGTAAAACTTAATCGCAAAGCCTCTAACATCACGTTCACCATCAGCAGCTCCTGCTTCTCCAGCTACAGTTGAAAAGCGTAAGAAAAGTGGAGTTACCTCGCCCTTAGCAAAGACCTTAGCCTTAGTAAATTTACTTAAATCAGCTGTGATTTTAAGCTCCCCATAAGCAGCACTTCCTTTGGCGTGAACGGCTCTTTCTGGAATTCTTTCTCTGTTTTGATGAGCAAGTTTTTCAAGCAAAAGATAATCTTGCATTAAAAGAGGACCTTTTGCACCTGCACTTAGTGAGTTTTGATTATCGGCTATGATATTGCCAAAATCATTTGTGAGTTTTTTCATAATTTCTCCTAAATAATAATTTTTATTGATTGAGAAATTATATCTTTAAAAAATAAATTTTTTATTAATCAAGCTTTTTTATTTAAAATTTTTATCAAAAGACAAAAAACTTGATTTGAAATTTAAGATCAAGCATTAAATTTCGTTTCATTGCTGTTATTTAAACTTAAATCATAATAATTTGCATCCTCTCTTAAACTAAAGCCATAATGAGACCAAAAGGTATTTCCTAAATCATTGCTTTTAAAGGCTATGAGGGCGATTTTGTTAATCTTTTCTTTTTTCAAAGCCTCAAGGCAAAATTTTGTCATTTCGTGGGCTATGCCTTTTTTTCTGTGGTTTTTATGCACACACACATGATAAAACCCACCCGTGCGTCCGTCGTGTCCGCAAAGTATGCTTCCTATTATTTTGCCCTCAAACTCGCACACCACGCTTAAGCCCTTGTTTCTATCCAAAAAGGCGTGTATGTTTTCCTTGCTGTCATCTATGCTTCTTATGCCAAAGCCCTTTATCTCACTCCAAAGCTCAAAAACGCCCTCATAATCTTCTTTTAACATCGCTCTAATCTTCATTTATCCCCCTCAAAAGGCTAGGCTCTTAAGCGCTAAGTCCTCATCAAAACCAAACATTAAATTCATATTTTGTATAGCCTGACCCGCAGCTCCTTTTATCAAATTATCAAGTACACTAAGCACAATAACACGCCCTGTTCTTTCATCTTTAATGAAATTTATATCCACAAAATTACTGCCTCGAACAAAGCGAGTTTGAGGCAAAACCCCCTCTTTTAAAAGCCTGATAAATTTAGCTTCTTTATAGTGTTTTTCATAAACATCTCTTAATTTTTTCTCGCTTGTATTTTCCTTTAAATTTGCATAGCAAGTAACTAAAATCCCCCTTTGCATAGGCACTAAATGAGGACTAAACTGCAAGGTTAAATTTTGCCCAGCTGCAAGGCTTAATTCTTGCTCTATTTCAGGAATATGGCGGTGATTGCAAAGCGAATAGGCTTTGAAATTTTCATTTACCTCGCAAAAAAGATTATCCACCTTTGCAGCACGTCCAGCCCCGCTAACACCGCTTTTTGCGTCTATTATAATAGAGCTTAAATCTATGATTTTTTCCTTTAGCAAAGGATAAAGTGCGAGTATAGAGCAAGTCGTATAACAGCCAGGATTTGCTATGAAATTTGAGTTTTTAATCTCTTCTTTATAAAGCTCACTTAGCCCATAAACAGCCTTTTTTAAAAGGGTTTGATTAGGATGAGTAAAATTATAATAAATTTCATAATTTTTAGGATTTTTAAGGCGAAAATCAGCACTTAAATCTATGATTTTTAAATTTTTTATTATATTTTCATTGAGTAAAGAAGCTGAAAAATTATGCGGCGTAGCTAAAAAAAGCAAATCAAGCTTGTTTGCTAGATTTTCTAAGCTTTCATTTTCAAATGCTAAATTTAAAGGCGTGTTAGGATAAAGCGTGGCATAGTTTTGCCCTATGCTTGAGCTTGAGCCAAGATAGCAAATTTCAACCTTTTCGTGATTAAGTAAAAGCCTTACAAGCTCATTTCCCACATAGCCACTAGCCCCTAAAATTCCAGCTCTTAATTTCACTTTTAAACTCCAAATTAAACTAAAGTGTTAATTATAATCTATTTTGCGTTAAATGTAAGAAAAAAATTAAAAATTATTAATGATTTAATTTTTAATTTAAAATAAAACTAAATTTAACAATCCAAAGCCCTTATCTCCTCAAAAATTCTCTCACAACATTTGCCATCCTTAAATTCAAAGGTGTTTTCTAAGTTTTTTTCATATATTCCAAAAGGCTCACCCTTATTTTGAAGTAAAATTTTAAGCTCTTTAAAAAGCTCATTTTCATTTACACAAATTGCTCCAAAGCCATCTTTTCTATAATCAAAATAGCCTTTTTGCCAATGCTTTCCACTAAAAAACTCTTCTTCATCAAACTGATAATAAAGCACAGCCTTTTTAAGATAAGCCATTTCAAAAGCCACACTTGAATAATCAGTAATCATAAATTTAGAGCTTATAAAAAGCTCTTGCAAACTCTCATTTTTACTAGCTATTTTTATGTGCTTTGGCAAAGCAAAGCCCTTTAAATAAGCTTTTACTTGAGGATGAGGGTTGAAAATTACACTAAAATCATATTTTTCAAGCAAGGCTTTTAATTTTTCACTTTTTAAAAAGCCCTGCCAAGCCTTAAAATACTCGCTTTTAAAAAAATTCTCATTAAAACGCCTTTGCATAAGCTTTTTACTATAAGTTCCACTTAAGTATTGTCTCCAAGTTGGCATTATAAGGATTTGTCTTAGGGGAGTTTTGTTATTTTTAAGCAAGGCATCATGCCTTGCAAGTCCTGTTAATTTTACTTCTTTAGTGCTAAACTTATAAGCTTTTGAATTTACTATAGAGTCGTATTCAGCCTTGGTTGAAGTGATGAAAAGATCTATTTTACGCAAATTTAGCCAATGCGATATATTATCTTTGGTTACTCCGTGCTGCAAAAAGATAAATTTTCTTTTAAGAAGAGTTTTTTTACCAAGCCCTTCAAAAAAATAGCGATCTATATGAGATGAGATTAGCTTATCAGCCCTTAAAAGCAAAAGCTTAAATTTCAAAGACTTAGGATCAACAAGTTCAAAGCCCTCAGCTCTTAATCTTTCATAATCAGGGCTTGTTTTTCTAAGCACAAAAAATATCTTTTGCTCTGGGTGTTTTTGCCTTATAAAGCGATATAAATGCTCAGCATTATCATCAGCTCTTAAGGGCATGTCAGCTAAAAGCCATAGTTTTTGCTTTAACTTTGTTTGAATAGGCATATCCTCGCCTTTTAAGGTCAAAATTAAAGCCTTTTCTTTATGGCCTAAAAAGCGAGAACTCATTATGAGCCTTGTTTCAATGAGGGCAAAAATTTCTTTTAAAAGCCCTGTAATTTCAGCTTCCTTAAAATTCTCATTCTCTTTTAAAAACCAAGACAAATCATAAAGCACGACATTTTGCATAAAGCTTGGAAGTTGCTTAGCCAGTTTTAAAAATTTTAAATAGCCATCAAATAAGGCTCTTGAATAAACAAAATTATCTATGGTGGAGCCTTTATCAAGCCTTTTAGTGTAGTAGTATTTGGCACTTTTTAAAAAGGCGGTTTTTTGTTTTAAGTTTAAAAGTAAGAAGTGGTTTAGAAAGAAGGCATCTTCAAATTTAGGTAAATCAGTAGGAAAGTTTAAATCCTTAAGCTCTTTATAAGAAAATAAGGCACAATTTACTCCAAGCTGTATAAACTCGCCCAAATTTTCATTTTCTAAAACACAGGTTTTTTTAAATTTATAGTTTAAACTGTGTGAGTCCTTGTAGCGGATTTTTCTGCCTTCTCTGTAAAAAATCAAGTTCGCACACACCAAACTTACACCCTCATTTTGCTCTAAAAACTTATCCACCTCATAAAAATAGTTTAAATCCACAAAATCATCACTATCTATAAAGCCAAGATAAAAATTATTTAAATTTAAGCTTTTTAAATTTGCCTTTAAAAAGCTAAGTCCAGTATTTCTAGCACTTCCTTGACCCTGATTTTCTTGGCAGATATAAAAGATATTTTTAGGAAATTTAGCTCTGTATTTTTGAATAATTTTAGCTGAATTATCACTTGAGCCATCATCAACTAGGATTAAGAAGATATTGCTTATAAAATCAAGCCTTTGATTGATTAAGGAATAAAAGTATTTTTCTAGGTATTTTTGCGTGTTGAAAACAGCTGAAATGATGACATATTTTTGAAAACCCTTTTGCTTTTTTGGATAAAATTTGCTTAAAAAATTTAAAAAAGGAGTGATTATACTACCTTTTAGGGCAAATTTAGCAAGCTTTATTTGCTTTAAAAACATCATTTAGCCTTTAGGAAAAATTTAAAAAAAGGATTTTTGCTGTCCTTAAAAAAGCCTTTGGGATCTTTTTTAAATTTCACAAAGAGGCGGTAAATTTTAGTATGTGAAAGCCTAGCTTTTAAAAAGCTAAAATGTCTTTGTTCGCAAAGATAGGGCTTATAGACTATGGAGTTTAAGCCTATGAAGCTTTTTTGTGCGTTTTTTTGCAAGAGCATTTTTGTGTTTTTAAGCTCTTTGTAAAAAAGGGCGTGGTTTTTTTCTTTATTGTCTAAATAGCCGTTTTGATTAGGATTTTCATGCCAAAAATGAAGAGGGTAAAGCCCATAAAAAACCCCCTCTAAACCAAGCAAAGAAAACAAGGCTCTAAAGCCCTCAAAAGCTTTAAATTCCCAGTTTCTACTATCAAATTCTAAATTGCTTGGCAGTTTTTCAAAGCAGACATATTTTTTTAAAAAACGAAGCACAAACTCAAAGTCCTCGTATCCGTGCCCTATAAAGCTTTCATCAAAGCCCTTTAGACTTAAAAAGGCTTTTTTGTTAAGCGCTATTAAGGATGAGGCTAGGGCGAAATTTAAAATAAGCTCTTTTTTATCCTTGTGCAAATCAAGCAAGGCTAAGCTCTCCCAAAGGCTCTCATCTTTTTTGCTTAAAATTTCACTTGCTTCTTTATTAAGATAAAGACAAGGTAGCATTAAAAAAGCATTTTCAAGTTGGGAAATTTGCTTTAGTTTTATCAAATTTAAAAGTCTTTGAAAACTTAAATGCGAGAGATAACAATCAGCGTCTAAAAAAAACAAGGCTTCAAATCTAGCCCTTTTAGCTCCTAAATTTCGGCATTTTCCTTGAGAAAAAGAGTTTTGGCTTTCATCCTTGATATAGATGTGACCTTGATTTATGATAAGCTCTTTAAGTTTAGGACAAAAAACAGAAGAAAAGCCCTCCACGAAGATAAACTCAAGCTCCTTTTCACTTTTATAAAATTTAGCCTTCCATTCTATCCTTTCTTTGATAAAGGCTCTTTCAAGGCTTAATCCAAAGGGGATAATCACGCTTAGCACTAAATTCTACCTATATCATAAAGCTGAATAATGCCAGCGATTTGTCCCTTGTCCTCTACGACGATTTCTTTGATTTTATGCCTTAGCATAAGCTCTTCAGCCTCAGTAGCCATAGCCTCAGCGTTTATTATTTTTGGATTATCACTCATTATTTCTTTAGCTTTAAAATCAAACCTAGGCTTTTGGCTAGCCTTTAAAGCTCTTCGCAAATCCCCATCTGTTATAATGCCTACTAATTTTTCATTTTCTACTACTATGCAAAGTCCAAGTTTTCCACTAGTCATCACATCTACTAGTTCCTTGAAATTTGTCTCTAAATGCACTATAGGAAGTTTTTTAATCATTAAATCTTTAACCTTAGTCAAAAGCTTTCTGCCAAGACTACCTCCTGGATGAAAAAGTGCAAAGTCATCAGGCTTGAAATTTCTAAGTTTCATTAAAGCTCCTGCTAAGGCATCGCCCATTACAAGAGTGGCTGTAGTTGAGGACATAGGGGCAAGTTGCAAGGGACAAGCTTCTTCTTTGACGCCTATGTTTAGAAAAATTTCAGCTTGTTTAGCTAGTGTAGAATTTACCATTCCGCTCATAGCAATAAGTGGAATTTTGCGTTTTTTAATGGCAGGGATTATTTTAAGCACTTCTTCAGTTTCGCCCGAATTTGAAATAGCGATAACAACATCATCAGCCGTTATCATACCTAAATCTCCGTGCAAAGCCTCGCCTGGGTGCATAAAAAAGCTAGGTGTGCCTGTGCTTGCAAGAGTGGCTGCTATTTTCGCTGCTATGTGTCCGCTTTTTCCCATACCGCTTATTACACAACGCCCTTTTGCGTTTATTATCAAATCTACAGCCTTATTAAAATTATCGTTTAAATTTTCGCTTAGGTCCAAAATCGCTCTAGCTTCTTTTTCAAAAATTTCTTTTGCTATATTTAAAGCATTCATTTTATTTCCTACAAGTTAAGCACTACATTTGTGGCTATTGCTATTTGATAAAGAATTTGAGTTAGCATTGAAAAAATTTGCAAATTCTCAGTTTCAACCTTAGGTAAGACAAGTATGGAATCTCCGGCTTTCATATCTACGCTACCGCGGTATTTTTCAGCCTTGCCGTTGCTGTGAATGAGTAAAATTTTGCTCATATCAGCTCTTTCTGAGTAGCCACCAGCAAGGTCTATGTAGTATTTTAAATTTTCTTTATTTTCATAGACAAAGGCACCAGGTAATGATACTTCACCTTGGACTATTACTAAATTGCTTTTGCTTGGGACATTTATGATGTCATTATCCTCTAAGATTACTGATTTGTAAGAATTTACATTATCTACTACTATTTGCCCTTTAGGTTCTACTTGTTTGGCTCTTTGTATGAATTCTAAAATAGCCCTTGTCTGTGCTGCTTTTATACTAGCTCCAGCAGAAGTAACAGAAGAATTTGTTAAAGCTAGGGTTTCAAGCTCTTTAAGCTGAGCGGCTATAAGCTCTTTTTGTGTTCTAGCGACGCTTTTTCTGTAAATTTGCAAGGCTTGCATATTGGACATATCGCTTGGCATTATGAGTTTTGAAAGATCATCAAGGCTTGTTCCTTTTTTCACAACTAAGGTTTTAAGTCCGTTATGTTCGCCATTTATCGTTATGGTTATGTTTTTAGAGATATATTCAGGGTGAAATTCTACCTCATCGCCTGTTCTTAACAAAACCTTTGAAAACTGCGTTTTGTTATAAGAGCTTATTTCAAGTTTGTGATTTTCCCCATAGCTTTTAACTACAGCATTTGTAACTATGGGCTTTGCACCAGCTACCATAGCTAAATCAGCTAAGGTTTTAATATCACTTGCAAGTTCAAACCTAAAAGGCTTTTGCACATCTCCTTTTACAAAGGCGTAGTTTTCAACATTTGCGACTAAAATTACATCCCCACTTCTAAAAGGAAAAAGCTCCATTTGTCCCTTTAATAAAAAGTCATATAAATCTATGGTTTTAATTACGGCATTATTTCTTAGAATTTGTATCTTTCTAAAGCTTCCATATTCTAAGTTTATCCCTGCAGCCTTATCTATAAACTGCACTATAGAATCAGAGCTTAAGCCTTGATAAAGCCCCGGGTTATTGACGCTTCCTGTGACAAAAACACTGACATTTTGATAAGCGTTCATATCAGCATAAACAAAGACATTGTTTTTGTAAATTTGTTTTATTTTTGATTGTATCACTGAAACTAAGGCACTATTTTTCACGCCTAGTAAATTTATAGCACCAACCTTTGGTATGAAAATATTGCCTTGAGAATCCACAACTAAAACCTGCGTAAATTCCACGGCTCCCCAAATTTTAAGGCTAATTTGATCACCTACTGCGATTTTGTAATCTGGATTATAAACTCTTTGAGTATAGTTTTTGAAATTTCCGTTAAATAAATGAGAGCCAAAAACGGCGATTTTTTCTTCTTTTAACTCACTTGTGTTGTTTTCTTGGAATTTGCTGGTTTGCTCTGTTTTGCTTAGAAGTTCAGCTTGTGTTTCTTCTTCTTGAGTGGCTGTTATTTGAGATATATCAACACCTTTTAAACAAAATGCAAAACCTAGTAAAAAAATTAATACCTTTTTCATTTTAATATTTATGCTCCTCTATAATCATTTTTACAAATTTCACTATACCAAAAATCAAAGACAAAACCACAAAAGCCGTTATGATATTGTAAAGTCTTTCTGGGTATTTGGCACTTTCTGGTATATCAGGTTTTTGTATAACCACAAGGGTTTTTATCTTTCTTAAGGCTTCAATCCTTGCACTCTCATAAGCTTTTAAAGCCGTCTCATAAGCTTTTTGAGCAAAGCCTAATTCTATGCTTAGATCCTGGAATTTAGCCGCTAAGTTGTTTAATTTTTGAGATGAATTATTTGCCGAAATTTTGGAGCTTTCTTTGTTTAGCTGTTTTTTGATGGCTGAAATTTCAGCTTTTAGGGTGATAATTTCTGGTGCAAGCTCGTTCATATAGCTTTGCAAGGTTAAAAGCTTGGCTTCTTTTTCAGCTAGTTTTGCTTCTAAATTTCCTATCAAACTAGCCTTAGTTTCTGCTTGTTTTAAAGGATCAAAAATGCCATATTTATTTTGAAAAGCGATTAAGTCATTTTGTGCTTTTTGGTAGCGTTCTTTATATTTTATAAGCTCACTTTCAGCAAAGTCCATTTGCTCTCTTGCACTTTTGTGTGAAATTTCGTTTATAAATTTTTCACTTTCTTGCATTATGGTTTGGGCTATTAAGTGTGCTGTTTGCGGAGTAAAGCCCTCAACTTCGACTCTTAAAAGATTTGTAGTATCATCGCTTTTAAGTTTTACGCGATTTTTGTAGTATTTTAAGAAAGATTCCATAGAAGAAGAGTCCCAAATTTTAAAAGGCAAATCTATATTTTGCTCCTGATAAAGTGCTCTTAAATTAATCTTTTCATCTAAGAGCTTTAGCATATCATTTGACTCTATAAAGCCTCTTAAATACCTTAAATCATCGCTAGCTACATTAGTCGAGCTGATTAAAGATAAAATTCCAGTAGTTTGAGAACTCATATTATCACTAGTAGAGCGAACATCTAAAATCATAGTGCTAACATAGCGAGGTGCTGCGATTAAGACATAATAAATCACAACAAAGATCATTAAAATCCACACAAAATTAAAAGAGTCTAAAAAGCTTAGATTTTTAACTTTTTCTAAAATAGCTTTATTTTCCATCGACTTTTCCTTGATAAACGGCTATACCTTCATCTACATCATCATAAACTGTAATTTGTCCGTTTTTCATATAAATTATTTTATCACACCATTGTTTAATTTCTACAACATTGTGAGAGACCATTATGACTTTGGAATTTGAGAGCCTTTCTTCGTAAAGCTTTCTACTTTTTTGCACAAAGGATGGATCCCCAACAGCTCCTGCTTCGTCTATCAAATAATAGTCAAACTCAAAAGCCATACTAAGTCCAAAGGCTATTCTTGCACTCATACCAGAGCTATAATTTCTCATAGGTTCGTAAAAAAAATTCCCAAGTTCAGCAAAGTCCTCGACAAATTTTATCTTTTCTAAAAGTTCTTTACCCTTATAGCCATAAACTCTAGCTACGAATTTGCAGTTATCTCTAGCACTAAGTGAGCTTTGAAAAGCACCGCTAAGCCCAAGTGGCCACGAGAGTTTTTTATTAGTTATGATTTTGCCACTATCAGGTAGTTCAGAACCGCTTAAAAGTCTCATAAGGGTTGATTTACCAGCTCCATTTGAGCCCATTAAACCTATGCTACAATTTTCTGGGAATTCAAAACTAAAATCTTTAAAAATATAATGTCTGCCACCGTTAAATAATGGATAAGATTTTGTTAAATTTACTAGTTTTATCATTGTTTTTTAGCCGCCGTTAATGCTTGTCTGTTGTAATAATAAAAGAAAAGCCCTATAAAAAGCACAATCAAAATGCAAGAAATAGCGTAAAAATAGCTATATTCATCCTGCAAAGGATAATTAGTAAAAAAATTTGACTTTAAAAGCTCCATAATGTGAAGCAAAGGATTATAATAAAATATATCAAGCAAAGGTCGTGGCATGAGCCAAGTAGGGAAAATAACGCCTGAGGTCCAGTAAAAAATTATACTAAAATAAGGAAGCAAGGTCCTTAAAGTTTCTAAAAAATGCCAAGCTATAGCAAAGCAAATTCCAAGTGCAAAGCCCGAACACATAAGTAAAAACACAGAAAAAAGCACTTCAAGTAAATGAGATGGTAAAACATCAAACCTAAAAAACCAGCCCGCAAAGGAAAGCACACTTATAAAAATAACAAAATAAATACAAAATTCAAGCAGTGTTCTAGCTATGAAAACGTGAATTGGTTTCACAGGCTTATATAAAAAAAGTGCCAAATTTGCACCAATGCCGTTCATAAGTTGTGTTACTATACTTCTAAACATAAAATAAGGGATAATCCCAATAGCCAAAAACATAAAAATAGAAATTCCCTCAGGCATAACTTGGTGGTGAAACTGCCTTATAATAGTAACTATGGTAGTGACTACTACGACTATTGACATAGGCTCACCTATTACCCAAAGATAGCCCAAATGTCTTTTGGCTCCAAAGCGGGTTTTAAGTTCTCTAAAAAACAAAGCGTGTATTACATTTATCATTTACAAATACCATTTTAATATCAAAGCAAGGATTATAATTCTTTTTTTTAAATATTTTGTAATTTTTCATTTTTTAAATTCCAGCTTTTTGCCAAGAAGCAAAGAATTATCAGTAAATTTAGCCCAAAAAATTTCTAAAGCATAAATTTTAGCACTCTTATCAAACCTTGCAAAATTAAATTTTGAGTAATAAATTTCAATTTGTTCTAAACTAGCTTCCTTAAAAAACGCCTTTGCTTGAATTCCTTTTAAAAGGGGTATTTTGCTTTCTTTGGCTATATTTACAGCTATGCTTTTGTTTTGAGTGGCTAATTTTATATGTTTTGAGTTTTCGTGTGAGGCTATTATGAAATTTAAATTTTTTTCATCAAAAGCATAAAAAGCACTAGCTGTATAAACACCGGTTTCATCTATCATAGCCCAGGATAAGAGCTTTTGAGATTTTATATAATTTAAAATTTTCGTATGCATTTGTTAAAATTATACTAAAATATTTTTTAAAAAATACGATATTGGTCTAAAAGGAGTTTAAAATGCAAATTGACGCTAGTAAAAATCAAAATTTCAGCTTTTCTTACACTACAAGTAGTGGTAAAAATCTTTCTTTGTCGATGTTTGATAACCAAAGTGCAAGTTTGAGTGATGAGCAAAACTCAAAGTCTTTAAGCCTTAAAAGACAATATGGCTTTAGTTTTACCTTTGAGGGTTCAAAACTTACGCAAAATGACATAGATGAGATAAAAACGGCTATGAAAGAAGTAGAACCCACTTTAAATGAATTTATGCAAAATAGCAAGGTTGGCGAGTTAAAACCAAAGGATTTTATAGAAAGTGCTATGAAAATAGCTAATCTTTTGCCAAATAGCGAGGATGAAAACAAACAAAACGCTACCTTAAGTTCTCTTGTAAATTTGGTGGATAAAACCTTAAAACAAAATCAAAGTTCAGTGCAAAGTGAAAATGTAAATTTACTTGAAGATAGCAAAAAGCTTTTCGAAGAAATTTTAGAACAAATGAGAAAAAGGCTTGAAGAACAAAACAAAGAAAAACAAGAAGAAAATGGAGTGAATTTCTTAGTCTAAGTTAGTTTATACAATCCACCAAAATTTGGCGGATTGTCTTAATTTATAAATTAGTCTCATAAATTTCAGCCCTTTCAGCCTTTTCATTAAGCTGAGTGAGTTTAAAAACCACAGGTCTTATGCCGTCATTGCAAGAATTTATCGCAACGCCTGGCTTTGTAATCCAGTCTTTAAAATAAAAAATTTCATTCTCACTCATATGAGCTAGTGCAAAGACATATTGATAAATCGCTTTCCAAGCTTCATCGCAGAAATTTTCTGGTTTATCAAAGCCATTGCTTATAAAAACTTGTCCTATGCTGTGAGCAGGACAGGGCGTTTTTACTCCAAATTCCTTAGCTAAATCCTCATCAAAATGCGTTTTAATAACTTCTATTTTAATTTTTTTCATTATATCTCCTTTAAATTTATAAAATTATAAAACAAACTTTTGTAAAATGCAATACAGAAATTTAAGTAAGCTACTAACCAAAAGGAGAGTGTATGAGTAAGCCTGTAAATTTAAGCAATGAAAGCAAAATATCAAATTTAAAAGATAAAAAAATTTGTGAAACTTGCCTAGAGCAAAGCCCCTTTGCTTACACGCTAAAGATTATAAATGGCAAGTATAAGATGAGTATTTTGTATTGTTTGTCGCGTTTTGAAGTGGTGCGTTATAATGAAATGAAGCGTTATTTAAGAGGAATTTCTTTTAAGACTTTAACCGCTGCTTTAAGAGAGCTTGAAGATGATAAGCTTTTGATTCGCAAAGAATACACACAAATTCCACCAAAGGTAGAATACAGCCTTTCAAATAGGGGCAAATCCCTAATCCCTGTGCTTAACGCTATGTGCGAATGGGGAAGGGAGAATAAAAGCTAGTTTTTAAATTTCTTTAAATAACGATATACGCTAGGCTCTGAAAGCTTTAAAAAACTAGCCACCTTTGGCACTGCTCCTTTTATATTAAAAATGCCTTTTTCATAAAGGCTTTTTACAAGCTCTTCTTTTTGCTCTAAGCTTAGCTGAAAGGGCGAGTTGATGTAGCTTTCATCAATGCTACTTGCTAAAATATCCTCAATTGAACGACTTAGGGTTTCAATGCTTTGAGTTGTATTTTGCGTGTTTAAAATTTCGCTTACATCACCTATTTTTTCTATGTCAATTATTTTACAAATTAGCTCTCTTACCACGCTTGTGTCGTGATTTATACACAAAATTCCCACAAGCTCTTTGCCATTTTTGATAAAAAAGGTCGAACCCCTTACAAATTTAGACCCCACACTAGCCTTGTAATCAAGTAAAAAATCCTCATCCAAAAAGCTTTTATTTTGTATAAGCTCACTAGCAAAAGCACTAAGAGGCGAGTTTAGGCTTCTGCCACTGATATGAGAATTAGCAATAGCAGCTATATAAGAGCCTTCTTTTGAGATGAGGTGAAAGACGATTTCGTATTGTTTTCCAAGTACTTGCCCTAGAAAATGTGTAAGTTTTACAAATTGTTCTCTTTGATTTTCATCCATAAATAATCCTGATGCCAAATTTTAAGTTAAATTTAGATTATATTTATTTTAAATTTAAAATTATATTTTTTTCAGTTTAAATTTTGCTTTATGATAAAAAATTATTATTTTGATAATAAAATATTGACAAAAGTTTAATATAATGTTAGAATACATTTAAATTTTATTTACAAAGGAGAGATAATGTCAAACTACCCAAAGGCTATAGGACCTTACTCAGTTTATAGAGAAGCAAACGGCTTTTTATATATATCAGGGCAACTTCCTATCAATCCAAATTCTGGCGAGATTGAAGCTAAGGACATAAAAGGACAAACCAAACAAGCTTTATTAAATATCCGTGCTATTTTAAAAGAAAACAAACTTTCTTTTCAAAATGTCATCAAAAGCACTTGCTTTTTAGCTGATATTAATGATTTTGTAGCGTTTAATGAAATTTATGCTGAGTTTTTCGCGTCTCCTTATCCTGCAAGAAGTGCTTTTGCGGTTAAGGATTTACCAAAAAAAGCCCTAGTGGAGATAGAAATCATAGCTTACAAAGGATAAAAAATGCTGGGTTTAATTTTTGCACTAATTAGCGTTTTTTTGCTTGTTTTTATGCTTTATAAAAAAATCAACGCTCACGCAGCTTTGCTTTTAAGTGGGCTATTTTTGCTAAGTTTAGCTGGAATTTTTCACTATTTTAATGTAGATGGCTTTCACGCTATCATAGAGAAAAAGTCTTTAAATTTAGGCTTTTTTGATATTTTTCAAGTGCTAAATACCACTATGTCAAGCACCCTAGCAGGGCTTGGGCTTACTTTGATGTGTATAGCAGGATTTTCAGCTTATATGGATCATGTAGGAGCTAGTTATGCTTTGTTTAAGGTTTTTGAAAAGCCCTTAAAGGCGGTTAAAAATCCCTTAGCTTTGCTTATCGTGGCGTATTTTATCACTCAGTTTTTAGTGCTTTTTATCCCATCACACGCTGGACTTGCCCTTTTGCTTATGGTTACGATGTATCCTATCTTAGTTAGAACAGGCGTTTCTAAGCTTTCTGCTTTAAGCGTAATAGCTATTTGTCAATACATAGACCACGGACCAGGCTCAGGCAATGTCATAATGGCTTCAAATGTGGCTGTTATTGATCCGGCTGAGTATTTTGTCAATTTTCAGCTTCCTACCACTTTGCCTATTATTTTAGCTGTGGCTGTGGCGATTTATTTTTCAAATCGTTATTTTGATAAAAAAGAGGGCTTTAAATTTAACCCAGAAGCTGTTGAAGCTGAGCTTGCAGAAAGTTCTGGTAAGGAAAAAGAACTTAAAAAGCCACCTTTAATTTACGCTATTTTGCCTATAATCCCTTTGATACTCATACTTGGCTTTAGTTCAGTGCTTGATAGTATTTTGGTTTTACTAGGCTTTACTACTCCAGAAGCCGTAAAAGCAGGAGCTAGCACAGCTATAAAAATGAATGTGCCTGTTGCTATGATTATTTCAACCTTTATAGCCATAGTTTTTGAGATGATTCGTTATAAAAGCGTGGTGGAAACTTTAAATTCCATTATGATTTTCTTTAAGGGAATGGGGCATTTATTTGTTATCACGGTTTCGCTTATCGTTTGCGGACAAGTTTTTGCAAGTGGGCTTTTATCCGTTGGCTTTGTGGATAGTTTATTAAAATTTGCAGAGAGCGCTGGCTTTGGCGTAATGGCTATAATTATCGCCGTTTCTATCTTACTTGCTGTGTGTGCTTTTTTAATGGGTTCAGGAAATGCAGCCTTTTTTAGCTTTGCCCCACTTATCCCAAATATCGCAAAATCATTTGGGGTTGAAACCATTACGATGATAGCACCGATTCAAATAATGACAGGCTTTGGACGTTGCGTTAGTCCTATAGCTCCGGCTATTTTAGCAATTTCAGCGATGACTAAGGTTAGCCCTTTTCAAGTGGTAAAAAGAACAGCAATCCCTATGCTAACAGCAGCTGTTGTTAATATCATAATGACTTACATTTATTTATAAGGAGAAAAAAATGAAAAACAAAACAAAACTCATTCATTGTGGCAGAGGCGATCAAAGCCTTGAAGTAAGAGCTGTTAATCCTAGTTTAATGAGAGCTTCAACCATACTTTTTAAAGACCACGCTACTTGGCAAAAGTATAGAGAGCTTAGGAAAACCCAGCGTGTTTTAAGTTATGGTGCTCGTGGAACGGCTACAAATTTCGAGCTTGAAAAATTAGTTTGCGAGCTTGAGGGCGGACATAGAGCCCAGCTTTTTCCAACAGGACTTGCAGCACTTGCTATGGTGCTTTTAAACTATGCAAGTAAAGATGCTCATTTTTTAATCACTGATGCGATTTATGGACCGGTTAGGACAATTTGTGAGCTTTTTTTGCAAAAAGTAGGCGTTGAGATAGACTTTTTAAAAGCTGATGCAAGCGATGTTGAGGAAAAAATTAAGCCAAATACCAAGCTTATCTTATGTGAAAGTCCAGGCTCAATTCTTTATGAAATTATTGATTTACCAAAACTTTGCAAGATCGCTCATTCTCATAATATCCCTGTGGCTATTGATAATACTTATTCAAGTGGGTATTTTTTAAATCCTTTAAAACTTGGGGTTGATATTTCAGTTATTGCAGCAACTAAATATTTAAGCGGACATTCTGACTTGACTATGGGTATAGTGGTGGTAAATGAAAAAGAGTGGAAAAATTTTGACAAGCTCCCAGAAGCACTAGGCTTTACAAGTAGCCCTGATGATGCTTATTTAGTCCTTCGTGGTATGAGAACTTTAGATGTGAGAATGAAAGCGCACGAAAAAAGTGCTGATGCTGTGGTGGAGTTTTTACAAAGCAGAAAAGAAATTAAAACGATTTTTTATCCTAAGCTTAAAAGCCATCCAAACCACGAAATTTTCGCAAGGGATCATTTGGGTGCAAATGGTATGGTTACAATTGAGTTTGCAGATGGCTACAGCAAAGAAGATGCGATTAAATTTGTAGATAAATTAGAGCTTTTTTCTATAGGGGCAAGTTGGGGTGGATATGAGAGCTTAGCTACAGTTACAACCCCACCTAGAACGGCTACTGATTGGAGTAAAAGAGGTCCTTTTGTGCGTTTTCATATAGGACTTGAGGATGTTAGTGAGCTTATAGCTGATTTAACTCAGGCACTAGAAAGCATTAGTAAATAAGGAGTTTTTATGAAAACTAGTGTTTTTGATATGAAACTTTTGCAAGATTCTTGGAGTACTGAGGCTATGAGAGCGGTTTTTTGCGAAGAAAACCGCATTCAAAAATGGCTTGATGTGGAAGCTGCTTTAGCTAAAGCTCAGGCTAAGCTTAAGATTATCCCTGAAAATGCCGCTAAAGAAATAGCTAAAAAGGCTAAATTTAAATTTATGGATATGGATTTTATTTTTGCTGAGTTTAAAAAGACAAAGCATCCTTTGGTGCCAACTGTGCGTGGGCTTGAAAAAGCTTGCGAAAAAGGGCTTGGTGAGTTCGTGCATTTTGGAGTAACCACGCAAGATATTATCGATACTGGGCTTGTTTTGCAGTTTAAAGAGGGCTTAGCTCTTATTAAGCAGGATTTAAAAGATATTGCCAAAGCCTTGCAAAAATTAAGCAAAGAGCATAAAAACACAGCCTTAATGGGAAGGACTTTAGCCTTGCAAGCCTTGCCTATTACTTTTGGTCACAAAAGTGCCATTTGGTTAAGTGAGCTTGTGCGTCATTTTGATAGGATTACTGAGCTTGAAAGCAGACTTTTTGTAGGAAGCATAGTAGGAGCTGTTGGAACTAAGGCTAGTTTAAGTGATGAGGCAAATGAGGTTGAAAGGCTAACTTTAGAAAATTTAGGGCTTAATGTGCCTGAAATTTCTTGGCAGCCAGCAAGGGATCGCTTTATCGAGCTTGGCTTTGTTTTAGGCAATATCAACGCTACATTTAATAAAATCGCCCACGAAATTTTAATCCTAGCTCACAATGAGATAGATGAACTAGCTGAGCCTTTTGGCAAGGGTCAAGTAGGAAGCTCAACTATGCCACACAAAAGAAATCCAGCAGTAAGCGAAAATGCCGTAACTGTGAGTAATGCTTTAAGGGCAAATTTAGCCATTTTAAGCGATATAGAAAGACACGAGCATGAAAGGGATGGGCAGGTTTGGAAAATGGAATGGAAGCTCTTGCCTGAGATTTTTTTAATGCTTTCTGTAGTGCTAGCAAATATGAAATTTGTTTTAAGTGGGCTTGAGATAAAAAAAGATAAGATGCTTAAAAATTTAAACACGCTTAAGGGCTTTGTTTTAGCTGAACGCGTTATGTTTGCTTTAAGTGATCATTATGGTAAGCAACACGCCCACGAAATCGTCTATGAAGCAGCGATGAATGGAATGGAGCATAATAAAAGTTTTAAGGAAGTTTTACTAAAGGATAAAAGAGTAGCAAAAGTGCTTGATGAAAAGGCTTTGGATAAGCTTTTGGATGCGACTACTTATGTAGGCTACGCTCCAAAGCTTGTGGATGAGTTTTTAGCCAAAATTAAAAATGCTAAGATTTTTAAGGCTTAAGATGACTTATAGTGAAATTTTAGCTGAATTTATCATAAATTTAGACTATGAAAAAATCCCTAAAAATGTGCTTCAAAGGGCTAAAGAGCTTATGCTTGATAGTTTTGGCACGGCTTTAGCAGGAGCAAATGAGCAAGTTGTTTTAAACGCTATCAAGGCTTTAAGCTCCTTGCCAAACTCAGCTGGAAATACGCAAATTTGGGGACACAAAGAGGGCTTAAGGGCTGATTTGGCTGCTATGTGTAATGGCATAGCAGCACACACACTTGATTTTGATGATACGCATACTGAGGCTATTTTGCATGCAAGTGCGATTTTAACCCCACTTTGCTTAAGCTATGGCTTTAGCGTCAATCAAAACGGCAAAGATATTTTAAAAGCCTTTATCGTAGGCTGGGAAGTAGGGGCTAGAGTAGGCATAGCAAGTAAGGGAAGCTTTCATAAAAAGGGCTTTCATACTACGGCTATAGCAGGGGCCTTTGCAGGGGTTGCTTGCGTGAGTGTGCTTTTAGGGTTTAATAAGGAACAAATCATAAACGCCTTAGGCTTTGCAGGAAGCTTTGCAAGTGGGGTCAATGAGTTTTTAAGCAATGGCTCAAATTCCAAGGTCTTACACATAGCAAATGCCATTAAAAACGCTATTTATATAGGAGCTTTTGCAAAAAACTCAATGTTTGCACCAAGAAGCATTTTTGAGGGGCGTGATAATATTTTCCGTGCCTTTGGCATAGAAGAGCTTTGCGATAAAAGTAAGCTTACAGAGGGCTTAAATGAACTTTGGCAGGTTTTGCAAGTATCGATAAAGCCCTATCCGAGCTGTCATTTTGCTCACGGACTGATTGATTGTGCTTTAGAGCTTAGGAAAATGGGGCTTAAAAGTGATGAGATAAAAAGCATTCATTGTTTTGTGGATGAAGTGCCAAGTTCTTTTATTTGTGATCCTATAAATGCAAAATACGAGCCAAAAAGTGCTTATGAGGCTAAATTTTCTATGCCTTTTTTAATGGCTTTAGCTTTTTTTGATGGAAACATAAGCTTAAAATCTTATGAAAATTTAAGCAGGGCTGAAATTTTAGAATTTGCTAAAAAAATCACCTATGAAAAAAAAGCATCAAGTGGCTTTCCTAAGTATTTTCCAGGGCATATTAGGGTGCAAACTTTAAAGAAAAGTTTTAATGTGGATGTGGATATTAATAGGGGAAATTTTGACAATCCTTTGAGCTTTGAAGAGTTACAAGGCAAATTTTTAAACAATGCCATCTTGGCTTTAAGCGAAAAAGAAGCCTTAAATTTAAGTCAAAAGATTTTAAATTTAGAAAATGAAAAAGCATTTTTATGATTTAACTTATTAAAATAGTTTAAATTTTAAGTCAAATTTGCTATAATTTACTCTTTAAACTAAGCTTAAAGAAAGAAAATGCCAAAATTATACTTACACTCCTTAGGTTGCAATAAAAACTTAGTAGATAGCGAGATTATGCTAGGTCGCCTTAGTAATTACGCTTTAACTGATAAACCTAAAGAAGCTGATGTTTTAATCGTAAATACCTGTGGTTTTATAAACTCAGCCAAGCAAGAAAGCATAAGCTCCATACTTGAACTTCACGGACAAAGGAAAAAAAGCTCTTTGCTTGTGGTAACTGGCTGTTTAATGCAAAGATACCGCGAGGAGCTTATGAAAGAACTGCCTGAGGTTGATATTTTTAGCGGAACAGGGGATTTTGAAAAAATCGATGAAATGATACTTAAAAAGCAAAATTTGTTTTCAGCTTCTACTTATTTGCAAAATGAAAATACCACTAGAATTATCACAGGCTCAAGCTCTCACGCCTTTATAAAAATCGCTGAGGGCTGTAATCAAAACTGCTCTTTTTGTGCTATCCCAAGCTTTAAAGGCAGACTTAAATCACGCAGTATAAAAAGCATAGCAGATGAAGTGCAAAGCCTTGTAGAAAGGGGATTTTGCGATTTTTCTTTTATCGCGCAAGATACAAGCTCATATCTTTTTGATAAGGGACAAAAAAATGGGCTTATAAATTTGATAAATGAAATCGAAAAAATAAGAGGCATAAAGGCTGCAAGAATTTTATATCTTTACCCTACAAGTGCTAGTTTTGAACTTATAGAACGCATTATTAAATCTGATATTTTTGTGAATTATTTTGATATGCCCTTGCAACATATTAGCGATAAAATGCTAAAAATTATGAAGCGTGGGGCTAATTCTTCTCGTTTAAAAGAGCTTTTAACTTTGATGAGAAAAGCACCTCAAAGCTTTTTAAGGACAGGTTTTATCGTAGGACACCCAGGAGAAAACGAAGAGGATTTTAAAGAACTTTGCGAGTTTATAAAAGAATTTGATTTTGATAGGATTAGCATTTTTGGCTACTCAAAAGAAGAAGATACCAAGGCTTATGAAATGCCTCAAATTCCAAGTAAAATCATCAATCAACGCCTTAAAATCATAGAAAAAATCGTAGAACAAAAATTAGAAAAAAGCTTCGCTAATGAAGTAGGCAAGAAAGTAAAGGCAATTTGCACGGGTGCATCAAGTGAGGGTGAGTTTTTTATAGCAGCAAAGGATCTTCGCTGGGATAGGGATATTGATGGTGAAATTCTCATCAATGAAAGCTTATGCGGAAACTTAGAGCAAAATAGCATTTATGAATGTGAAATCACGCAAAGTATGGATAAAAAGCTAATAGCAAAGGCTTTGAAAAAACTTGATTAAACTTAACGAAGAAGTTTTAAAAAAGCTTAAAAATGGCAAAAATTTGCTCGGCTTTTCCTATGGAAGCGATTCTACGGCTCTTTTTTATCTTTTACTTAATTTAAATATTCCTTTTGATTTGGCTTTGATTAATTATCAAATGCGTTTAAACGCTGATACTGAAGAGCTTGAAAGTAAAAAACTTGCCCTTAAATTTAAAAAAAAGATTTTCACCCAAAAAGCTCCTAAATTTACAAATAATTTTGAAAGCAATGCTCGTGCATTTCGATATGCTTTTTTTGAAAAAATTTGCACCCAAGAAGGCTATGAAAATTTAATCTTAGCCCATCAGCTAAATGATCAATTTGAGTGGTTTTTAATGCAGTTTAGCAAAGGAGCTGGACTTTTAGAGCTTTTAGGAATGAAAGAGTTTGAGCTAAAAAAACACTACACTTTAATTCGCCCCTTAATTAACGCAAGCAAGAGTGAAATTTACGCCTTTTTAGAGCGAGAAAGAATCTTTTTTTTCAAGGATGAGAGCAATGAAAATGAAAGCTATAAACGTAATTTTTTTAGAAAAAAATTCAGCAATGACTTTGTTGGACTTTTTGAAAATGGGGTTAAAAAAAGCTTTGTGTATTTAAACAAGGATTTAAAAAATTTTTGTGATGAAAAGATAGAGGATTTTAATGGGATTTTAAAATGCTCTTTAAATGAAAGCGTGATTGCAAAGGCTTTTAAGCAAAAAGGGCTTTTGCTCTCAGCCAAACAAAGAGAGCAAATGTTGGAAAAAGATTGTGTGATGAGCGGTAAAATAGCACTTTGCTTTTATGAGAAAAAAGCCTTTGTTTTTGAGTTTTTAAAAAGTGAAAAATTGCCTAAAAATTTTAAAGAAGAATGCCGAAAATCTAAAATTCCACCCTTTTTAAGGGGCTTTTTGTTTGAAAAAAGGCTTGAAATAATTGATTTTGTGGAATTTGCAAGAAGTTAATTAAAATTATATAAAAAGTTTAATTATTCTTTATAACCAAAATTCCACAAAATAGGGCTTTAAGTCCGTTTTCTTGTGTCTAAAAATTGCTTTCAATCTCAATTTTTCAAAATCTAAAACGCATTTTAATCTTAAAAAGTCATTTTGTCAAGCCTTTTTTTAACTTTTTTTAAAATTTTTAACTTTTTTCAGATTTTTTTAAAAAACTCACAGCCAAACAAAGATTTTTTTAAATCACTACCCAAAACCACTCTCAAACAAACCGCACAGCCAAACTCCCACGATTTCAAGCCAAAAATTTCATTTTTCATTTTTCATTTTGTTTTTTTCAAGCTCAAACAAAGCAAAAAAAAGCCTTAATTTCTCAAACTTTTTATTTAAAAGCCCTAAAACTTCACGCCTTACAATTCTTAACCCTTGAAATTATGAGGGGCGGACGGCGACACGCATTCAAACTATGAGGCGTAGCAGTTTAAAACGCTATTTAAGCCCCAAGCCTTGAAACTATGAGGCACTTCACGCCAAAAATTCTATGAGGCGAGGGGCAGTCAAAACAAAGTCAAACCGAACCACCTTTTTAAGCCAAGCTCCTTTTAATCAAAACACCACCAAATAAAGCCCAAGTCAAACCAAATCTACACAAAACCAGTCTAAACGCTTTTTAAAACAAAAAAGCTAAATCGCCTTAAAAATATTCAAACGCCATAAATTTCACGCTTAAAAGCCAAATCACATATATTTTTATTTTTTGCAAATTTTTTATATATTTAATTTTATTTTAAATTTCTATGTATTATAATGACAACAAATAAAGAGGGATATTTTCTAACTCTTTAAAAAAATGCAATTAAATCGTAAAAGATGTTTAAAATTTTAAGCTTTAAGCTTATCCATTAAGCGTTATCGCACTTTAAGTATGGCTACTCTTTCGGTTGTAGAAAGGGGGTTTAAGATGAGTAAGATAATCAAGTTATTAATTTTGATTTTAAATTAATCAATGAGATAATCAAGCTTATCGATTATCTCAAACAAAAAACCTAAGAGCTATTTTAATTAATCCGTGCTTAGTCTAAGCTTAAAGTGTGATTAACACCGAAAGAGAGCACGGCTTTCGGAAAATTTTAAAATAAAGGAGTCTTAAATGCAAGTTTTATTTAATTATACACTTGTAAGAGAAAGAATGTATGATTTAAACCTTACCCAGCAAAAACTAGCTAACTACCTTAATGAAAACGGCGTGAAAACTTCTATACCAGCCGTTCAACATTGGTTTAGAAAAGACAAACAAACGCGTTCTATGCCAGATATTTCAAGGCTAGTTTTAATCTCAAGGCTTTTAAACTTAGATATTAACGACTTGATTTTAATCGATGATTAAGTTTTTTTTAAATTCTAAAGGAGTTAAATGCGAAAAATGATACCTTTTGCTGAAGTAAAAGCCGAATACGACAGATTACAAGGCGAGTTTGAGTTAATTTGTGCTATGATAGAAGCTAGAAAAGAAGCTAAACTAACTCAAGCAC
>Cebus_capucinus_imitator_PRJNA485217_SSR105__coassemble_280_pt1 | contig 28299 bp, 26 predicted proteins | sample Cebus_capucinus_imitator_PRJNA485217_SSR105__metabat2_low_PE_008 | metagenome-assembled genome bin Cebus_capucinus_imitator_PRJNA485217_SSR105 | reverse complement strand
GCTTAAGCATTCATCCAAGCCCTACTATAGTGTGTGTTGGGCTGTTAAAAGAAGCAAAAAATACATTGAAATCTAGCTTTGATGAAAATACCATTCTTTATCTTTTAGGCGAGACAAGGGGCGAATTTGGGGGAAGTTTAGCCTTAAAAGTGCAAGATGAAAAAATAGACGGACTTTTAAAAGAGCTTGATTACGAAGCTGAGCTTAAGCTTTGGGAATTTTTAGAGGAGGCAAATTTAAAAGGACTTTTAAGCTGTGCTAATAGCGTGGGACTTGGCGGACTTGCCTTAAGTCTTGCTAAGATGAGCGTGATTTCAAGTTGTGGTATTGAGTGTAAAACTGACTTTAAAAATGAAGCCTTGCTCTTTGATGAAAGTCCTAGCAGGGCTGTGGTGGGCGTAAAGGACAAGGAAGCTTTTGAAAACTTTGCAAAAAAAAAGAGCATTAAATTTACAAAATTAGGACGAGCAAGAGGGGGCAAATTTAGCCTTGATAGCATAAATTTAAGCCTTGATGAGCTTAAAAGGCTTTATTTTGAAAGCTTTAAGGAGCAAATGAAGTGATTTTTATCTTACTGCTTTTAGCCATTGGGGGCTTTTATTGGTATTATAAAACTTGGGGAAAACAAGACTTGCTTAATTCTTTTGGGCGTGGAGCAAAGGGCTTTGCGAGGGGTTTTGCAAGAGGCGTTATGGAAGAGCGGCTTGATGAGTATAAAAGAAAAATGAATTATTATGTCATAGCCTTACTTGCTAAAATTGCAAAAAGTGATGGTAGGGTAAGTGAAGCTGAGGCTGATATGATAGCCCAGCTTCTTAATGCCAACGCAAAAAATAGCAAGGAAAGGGAGTTTTTAAAGGCTAGTTTTAACGAGCATAAGGAAAATTTAAGCGATGCCTTATTTGTGGCAAGAGAATTTATAAAAGAAATCCCCCTTCCCATAAATGAACGCTTAAATGTGCTTAGGGTGCTTGTTTTTATGGCTTTGATAGACGGAGAATTTAGCTCTAAAAAGCAAGAGATTTTAGAGCAAATCGCAAGGGCTTTTGAAATTTCAAATTATGAGTTAAATGCCTTTATAAACGAGCTTAAGGGTATGAAAAAAAACACAAAAATGGGGCTTGATGAGGCGTTTTCTTTGCTTGAGCTTAAAAAAGATGCAACTTTAGACGAGCTTAAGAAAAATTACAGAAAATTAGCCAAAAAATATCACCCTGATATTTTAAACGCAAACAATGTAAGCGAGGCTGAGCTTAAAAAAGGCGTGGAAAAATTTCAAAAGATAAATGAAGCTTATGAGCTTCTTAAAAAGCATTTAGAAAAGTAAATTTAAAGGAAAACTATGAAAAAAAGAGCATTGCTAAGCGTGAGTGATAAGGATGGCATTGTAGAGTTTGCAAAGGAGCTTTTAAGCTTAAATTTCGAGCTTTTATCAACAGGAGGCACTTATAAGCTTTTAAAAGAAAATAAGCTTGAAGTTGTGGAAGTGAGCGAATTTACAAAAAGTGCTGAGCTTTTTGAAGGGCGTGTAAAAACCTTGCACCCTAAAATTCACGGAGGAATCTTATATAAAAGAGAGGATAAAAAGCATATTAAAGAGGCTTTGGATAATGAAATTTTAGGCATTGATTTAGTGTGTGTAAATTTATATCCTTTCAAAAAAACTACGATTTTAAGCGATGATTTTGATGAAATTGTGGAAAACATTGACATAGGCGGACCTGCGATGATTCGAAGCGGGGCAAAAAACTATAAATCTGTGCTTGTGCTGTGTGATGTTTTAGATTATAAAAGCGTGATTGAAGCCTTAAAAGAGGGTAGGGATGATGAGGCTTTTCGTCTAAATTTAATGATAAAAGCCTATGAGCATACAGCAAATTATGACAGCTTTATAGCAAATTATATGAATGAAAGATTTAATGGGGGCTTTGGGGAGTTTAAATTTATCGCAGGGCGTAAGGTAAGGGATACAAAATACGGAGAAAACCCTCATCAAAAAGGTGCCTTGTATGAGTTTGATAATTTTTTCAGCTCTCATTTTAAGGCTTTAAAAGGCGAGGCTAGTTTTAATAATCTAACCGACATTAATTCAGCTTTAAATTTAGCCTCAGCCTTTGATAAAGCACCCTGTGTATCCATAGTAAAGCATGGAAATGCTTGTGGCTTTGCCTTGAAAGAGAGCTTACTTGAAAGCTACACAGAGGCTTTAAAATGCGATAGCGTGAGTGCTTATGGGGGCGTGGTTGCGATAAATGGTTGCTTAGATGAGGCTCTAGCTTTAAAAATAAATGAAATTTATGTGGAAGTTATCTTAGCTGCAAATGTGAAAGCTGAAGCCTTAAAGGTCTTTGAGGGCAAAAAGCGTATAAAGATTTTTACCCAAGAAAGTCCTTTTTTAATCCGCTGTTTTGATAAATATGATTTTAAGCATATTGATGGGGGCTTTGTGTATCAAAATAGTGATGAGATCACTGAAAATGAGCTTGAAAATGCAAAATGTGTGAGCGAGAAAAAGGCTAGTGAAAAAGAATTTGAGGATATGAAAATCGCTCTTAAGATCGCAGCACTTACCAAGTCTAATAATGTAGTTTATGTAAAAGATAAAGCCTTAGTTGCCATAGGTATGGGTATGACAAGCAGGATTGATGCAAGCAAGGCTGCCTTGGCTAAGGCTAGGGATATGGGGCTTGATTTAAGGGGTTGTGTTTTGGCAAGTGAGGCTTTTTTTCCCTTTAGAGATAGCATTGATGAGGCAGCTAAGGTAGGCGTTAAGGCTATAGTTCAGCCAGGTGGTAGTATAAGAGATGATGAGGTGATAAAAGCAGCTAATGAAGCTGGTATCGCTCTTTATTTTACAGGCGTTAGGCATTTTTTGCATTGATGTTGGCAAAATTCCTTACTAAATTTACTTTTATATTTAATAAATTTAAGAGTTGAAATTTTAAAATTTTACTCTTAAATTTGCAAATTTTATAAATCATTTTTCTTTTCTAACAAACTTAAAACTAGCTTTACTTTTTTCTTTTCAAATTCTAAATTTTGTTTTTCTGTGTGTAAAAATACATAGTTTTTAATGACTGAAGCTAAATCACTATAATCAGGCATAAAGCCTTTTTCTATACTTTGCAAGGCTTTTTGTAAGGATTTTCTTGAGTTAACATTAAAGCAATCTTTCAAAAGCCCAGTAAAACTAAGCTTATCCTCGCCAAAGTTAAGAATAGGCTTATTTGCTCTTATGCCCTCTATCAAAGTGGAACCAGCTATGGAAGCTACGGCTTTTGAATTATTTATCAAATCCCAAGAATTTGTATTCATATCGCATAAAACTACATTTGGCATATCTTTAATTTGCGTGTAAAATAAAGGCGTTCTATAAAAATCTATATTACACAAAAAATATCTAGCCTTTTCATATACAAAAAATTGTGCAGGATGTTCCTTGACATAAAGCTTGTATCCTTTTGGTAGTGAGCTTGCAAGCATATAAATTATAAAAAGCTGAGAATTTAAAACACTTCTTGCCATAAAAGATGCTTCAGGCTCTTGGTGCAAGGCGTAGTAAATATAGTTTTCGTTCATATTTGGCTTACTAGAGATAAAACGATAAAATTTAGTTAATCTAGCTACATAATTACTAAATTTAAATATTTGAGGTCTGTTTAGTCTGTAGATATTAGCATACTTTTTTGCTCTTTTATAATCTAGTTTGTAATTTCTAATGATATTTTCAAAAACACCGGGTAAGGTGAAAATTCTAGTTTTTAAAAAATACAAAAAAGGATTCTTAAAGCCTATTTTTGTGCTTTTATTTAATAAAGTTGCGTAATTATTTAAATTAATATCCTTTTCTTCTTTGAAATTTAATTCATTGAGATTAACGATTTTTCTTTTGTTATAATCAAAAATATGATTTAACATATAATTTTTAATACCAGTTGAAAATTCAAATTTATAAACTTGAATTCCTTTAAATTTTGCTACATCCATAACTAAGCTATCAAATATAGATCCATGTTCAATCCAGCCTGAAAAAATATAATCTATAGAATTTTTGCTGAAAAATTCTAGCCAAAAACCTAAAGCAAGAAAATACCTATAAGTAATCGTTGAATAATCTACATCGTATCTTTGAAAATAATGCTCCACTTTTAATTGAATGTGCCTGAAATTTTCTATCTCTTCGTAAGTTAAGTTATAATCATTTTGATATAAGGCATTAAACTCCTCAACTCTAGGAAAAGAAGGATGATAGCAATCTATAATCCCCCCCCCCCATCAGCTACAAGTTTATCATTTCCTATATAAACACGAATATTTACTTTTTTACTTTCAGCTAATAACTTAACAAAGTCATAATTAAATGCGATTAATATAACATTTGTCGCCATTTACTCTTCCTTGCAATCCATACTTTTTAGATAGCCGTTATCATTTAAGAAAAGATAAAGTTCTCCTAAAATATGCTTTTTTTGCTTTTCATCTACTAGCTTAGAGTTGCTTATGCGTTCGTTTAAAATATCCATAATAGCGTGTATATCATAGTCTAAATCTTCTAAAGTATCAAGTATAGATTGGGCTTCTATTATGTCTTTTATTTGATATGAGTTTTCATTTATATTTATAGTAGCTTCTGTTGGATGTATGAAAAGATTATGCTTCATTCCAAGCACTTCTTGATAAGCACCAACTAAGAAAAAGCCCAAAAAATAGTTTTCTTTCTCCACATCCACATCGTGTAAAAACAAAGGCTTGTCTTTTGAGTATGAAATTTCACCATCACTATCACAAGTTATATCCCAAATACTAGCACTTCTTGTTGGTTCTTTATCAAGTCTGTCAAGTGGCATAATTGGAAAATTTTGTTCTAAGCCCCAAAAATCAGGCATACTTTGAAAAAGTGAGAAATTTACTAAATATCTTTCTTGCACTTCATTTTGTAAGGCTAATAAATCAGCTGGATTTTGCTTATCTCTTAAAAGCAAAATGGCTTTTTTAATGATTAAATGCGTTAGAATTTCAGCATTTGAACGATCCCCTAAATCCACATAGCCAAGATCAAAAAGCGTTAAAATGCTTTCTAAATGATCTATGCTATCGTGCAAGTATTCAAGGGCGTTTGATGGCTTTATGCTTTTAAAAAGATCATAAAGCTCGTCTATTAATTTTGGATTTTTTTCTTTTAAAAAAAGTTTATCTTCTGAGTATTCTTGAGAGAAAAGCTCTAGCACCGGAGCAACTAACACGGCGTGGTTTGCCGCTACAAAACGCCCACTTTCTATGAAAATATCAGGCTCTAAATCCTTTTTTTGTTCGGCTATGTTTTTAAGTATGAAAACAACATCGTTTGCATATTCGCCTAAGGTGTAGTTTCTACTTTTTTCGTTTTTAAACTGCGAGTACTCCACGGCTAAGCCACCGCCTAAATTTATGGCTTTTAAATTTTTAGCACCCATTTTTCTAAGTTCTGTGTAGATGTTTCCAGCCTCATTTAAAGCCTTTTTTAGCGGATGAATTTCAGTAATCTGTGAGCCAAGGTGAAAATGTATCATAGTAAATTGCTCTAAAAGCTTGTTTTTTTTGAGTAAATTTACAGCCTCAATAAGCTCAGTTGAGGTTAGCCCAAATTTTGAGTTTATACCTCCACTTTTCGCCCAAATTCCAATCCCGCCCGAGTGAAGTCTGATACGAAGTCCTATATTTGGCTTTGGTTTAAAGCGTTCTTTTGCTATGTCTATGATGGCTTCAAGTTCGTTTAAGCCTTCTATGGTTAAGGTTATGTTGTGTCCCATTTCAGCGGCGATAAAGCCTATATTTATAAGCTCTCTATCCTTAAAGCCATTTACGCTTATTGGTGCGTTTTCATTATTGTAAGCCATAGCTAGTAAAAGTTCAGCCTTACTGCCTGCTTCAAGTCCGTAATTATAACTTTTGCCAAGTTTTACTAGATTTTTAACAAAGCCTGGATATTGATTTACTTTTAAAGGATAAACAGCGTTAAATCCGCCCTTGTAGCTAAATTCTTTTCTAGCTTTACTGAAATTCCCGTATATATTTTCGATTTGTTTTTGTATGAGGTGAGGAAATCTCAAAAGCAAAGGACCCTTGTATCCATCGGCTCTTAGCTCTTTTACTATATCTATGATGGCTGGTTTATTTTCGTAATTTACGCAAACCTTGCCGTTTTTAATGATAAAATTATCATTTCCCCAAATATTAATACCATAATCAATCATAAAACACTCTCCAACTGAGAAATTTTCACGCTTTTTTCTTCTTTGTTTTCTAAATTTTTATAAAACAAACTTTCGCTTTTTGCTTCATTTTCACCCATGCATAAGAAAATTTTGCATTTTGTCTTATCGGCATTTTCTAAGTGTTTTGCTAGTTTTTTAGCATCATAGCTTAAAATTACTTTATGCTTTTTTCTTAAATTTATAGCAAGGCTAAAAAGCTTGTCTAAATAAATTTCATCCATAAAACAAAGATAAATTCCGCTTCTTTCTTGCAAGCTTTCTTTTTGCTCTAAAATGGTTATTATGCGTTCAATCCCCATAGCAAAGCCTATGCCAAAGCCACTTTTGCCACCAAGATATTCGATTAATCTATCATATCTTCCACCACCTGCTATGGCTGCTTTTGCCCCAATTTCATCGCTAACAAACTCAAAAGCCGTTTTTAAATAATAATCAAGCCCCCTAACAAGCCTGTCATCAAGCTCAAATTCAAGTTTATTTTGACTTAAAATTTCTTGTAGTTTTTCAAAGTCTTTTTTGCAGTTTTGACACAAATTCTCTCTCATAGTAGGAGCGTTTAAAATCAAGCTTTGACAATGTTCGTTTTTGCAGTCTAAAACCCTTATAGGATTTAGCTCTTTTCGCCTTTTGCAATCATCACAAAAACCATCTTTGGAATTTAAAAATTCTATTAATTTTTGTCTAAAAATAGGCATACAGCAAGAACAGCCCAAAGAATTTAGTTTTAGTTTAAACTTAATTTCAAGTCTTGAAAAAATTTCAGCTAAAATTAAAATAATACTAGCATCCTCGTAAATATTATCAAGTCCAAAGCTTTCAACGCCAAATTGATGAAATTCTCGCAAACGCCCTTTTTGTGGTCTTTCATACCTAAACATAGAGCCGTGATAAAACCATTTTTTAACGGCTAAGTTTTTATCAAATTTGTGTTCTATATAAGCTCTTACAGCTCCTGCAGTGCCTTCAGGTCTTAAGCAAACTTCATTTTGTCCCTTGTCGATAAACTCATACATTTCTTTACCTACTATATCAGAGCTTTCTCCAACGCTTCTTTTAAAAAGTTCTTTTAATTCTAAATGCGGTATATTAATGAAACTAAAGCCGTAATTACTCGCAACTTCTTCACATACTTTTATGATTTTTTCATAGTGTTTTGCTTCATTATCAAGTAAATCTTTCATTCCTTTTAAAGCGTTAATCATCGATAAATTCCTTTATAATTTTGTGTAAATTTTCCTTGCTTTCATTTGCATTAAGGCTTAGAATTTCTAAACTTATCCTTTCTTTTAAAAATTCTAAAACGCTTTCTAATCTTTCTTGAATGTCCAAAAAATAATTAGCCCCATTTTTTTCTATAAAATCAAGTTTTTTAAGGCTAAGTCTTTGTTCTATTAACATTTTATCAGCCTTTAAAAAAACTATTTTTTGTGGAAAAAAGCCATTTAAAGCAAAATTGTTAAGCCAAAAAAGCTCTTCGTTTTTAAAGTCCTTAGCATAAGCCATACCAGAAACAAAGCTTCTATCACTGATTATAAGCTTGTTTTTATTTGCTTTTAAAATTTTTTCATAATGCTCGCTTCTATCTGCTAAAAAAAGCAAAAGTTCGCTTCTTTTTTCAAAATTTATTTCTCTGTCAAGCAAAAGTTTTCTTAAATGCTCCCCAAGCTTTGTTCCGCCAGGCTCCATAGTAAAAATGGCTTCCTTAAAAACACTTTTTAAAAGCGAAATTTGCGTGCTTTTACCAACACAATCAATACCTTCAAATGCTACATACAAGATAAATCCTTTAAAAATGGTAAAATTTCTTTTGGCACAAGCTTACTAACATCGCCTTTATGCGAGGCTATGGAGCGAACTATGGAGCTTGAGATGAAAGCATTTTTTAAATTTGGCATTAAATAAATGGTTTCAATATCTTCACAAAGTGCGTTATTTGCGTAGCCAATTTGCAATTCATACTCAAAGTCGCTAACCGCTCTAAGTCCTCTTATTATGGTTTTTATCTTAAGTTCTTTTGCTAAATCTACAAGCAAATTCTCAAAAGAAATTATCTCAACGCCCTTTAACTTGTAAGTTGCAAGCTCACAAAGCTTTTTTCTGTCATTTAAGCTAAAAAATGGTTTTTTATGTTCACTTTTTGCTATAGCTACTACGACTTTGTCAAAAATTTTCAAAGCCCTTTTTATGACATCTAAATGTCCATTTGTTATAGGATCAAAGGTTCCAGGATACAAGCAAGTCATTTTTACTCCAAAAGTTTAAATATAGCAAATTTAAGCTAAAAATTTCATTGAAATTTAACTTTTCCATCTTTTAAATAAATTATTTTCTATACCTAAAAGATCAAGCCACTTTCCAACTATGAAATTTTCGCTATCTCCGCCATAACTAGCATAAATGGGAGGTGCGATAACGCAACCAAGCAAACTAAGCTTTGCCATATGCTCTAAACTTAGCGTAGAAAAGGGCATTTCTCTTACGCCTAAAATAAGGGTTTTTCTTTCTTTTAAAGCAACTGCTGCTGCTCTTGTTAGCAAAGTATCAGCAAAACCTGCGTGAATTTTAGCTAAGGTTGAGATAGAGCAGGGTGCAATTATCGTTTTTTCAATGCCAAAAGAGCCACTTGAAACACATTCGCTTAAGTCATTGTTGTCTAAAAACTTAACATTTTTGAAAATTTTGCAAATTTCATCCATATTTTTTTGATATTCTTTTTCAAAACTAAGCCTTGCACAATTTGTTATAATGCAGTAAATTTCAGCCTTTTTTTCTAAATTTTCTAAAAGTTTTAAGCCCAAATTTGTCCCACTTGAGCCACAAATTCCAAGTAAAATTTTCATTGTAATAAAACCTTATTTTTTCCTACGACAACGCCTTGCATAAATTTGCCTTCTTTATTTTTAAGACGAATTTTCTCGCCCAAATTTGCACTTTCAAGGCTTATTAATTCTACTAAAATACTCACGCCATTATCCTTTAAAATGCCCTGAACGCTTTCATTTTTTTTGATAAGGGCTATTATTTTAAACATATTTTCTTTTAAAATCGTGTTTTTTTTGATATTAGCCTTTGCTATTAAATTATTAGTTTCATTTAGTGCATTTGGTGGAATTTTAGCAAAATCCATAAATACTATTTTATAATCATCAATGCCTAATTTTTCGCCTTTTTGTATATTTTTAGTGCTTTTAAAAACTTCTAAATTTGCGTGTATAAAATATCTAAAAAAAACATTTTTTTGTATATTTTTAGGAGTTTTAAACTCAGCTCTTAAAAAACCTGAAGCTTGATTGAATTTCCCATTTGCTAGTCTTAAAAATTGAAAATTTTCAAAGCCTTTTGGTAAGGAGTTTATTTTTAAATCAATATTTATTATATTTATTTTAGGAAAATTGTTTTGAAATTCCTTTTTTAAGGCGTTTTTTACTTCATCTAAATTTGAAGCGTATAAATTTATAAAAACTAAAAATATATAAAAAAATATTTTCATTCAATCCTCATTAAGCAAAGCCTAAGCTTTGCTATTAAAACAGCGGAATAACCGAGCCTTTGTAGTTTTGATTTATAAAATCTTTCACTTCCTTACTTGTTAGAATTTCTTTGATAACTTGGCTTTTTGGGCTGTTCTCTTCACCTTTTCTAACAGCTAAAATTATAGCATAAAGGCTATCCTTATCTTCTATAAAAATTCCATCTTTTAAAGGGTTAAGACCTGCTCCTAGAGCATAGTTTGTCGTAATTATAGCTATATCAACATCATCTAAGGAGCGTGGAAGTTGTGCGGCTTTAAGCTCTACAAGCTTTAAATTCTTAGGATTTTTGCTTATGTTAAGCGGGGTTTTAAGACTGCTTTTTGTGTTAAATTCCAAAAGCTTGACCTTAGCTAGCAAATCAAGCGCTCTGCTTTCATTTGTCGCGTCATTTGGCACGGCTATTAAAGCGTTTTTAGGAAGCTCGTTTAAGGTTTTGATTTTTTTAGAATAAGCAGCCATAGGAACTAAAACAATATTTGCAAGGCTTGTTAAATTTGTGCCTTTATTTGCATTAAAATCATCTAAAAATGGCTTGTGCTGATATAAATTCGCATCCAAATTTCCTTCATTTAAAGCTAAATTTGGCATATTATAATCACTAAATTCTTTAACAACTAAGTCAAAGCCCTTAGCCTTAAACAAGGGCTTTGAAAAGTTTAAAATTTCAGCATAAGGAGTAGGGGTTGCTCCTATTGTTATGCTTTCGCCAAAACAAAAACTTACAAGAAAAATACTTAGTATAAATTTTATCAAATTCATATTATTCCTTTCAAATTTAAAAGCTAGGTATGACTGAGCCGCCGTATTTTTGAATGATAAAGGTTCTTATCTCATCGCTTTGTAAAGCCTTGATTAAAGCTTTTGTTTTAGGGCTTTGCTCATTTCCTTGTTTTACTACTAGGATGTTTGCGTAGGGGCTGTTTTTATCCTCTATATAAACTCCATCTTTACTAGGGTTTAAGTTTGCGCTAAGTGCATAGTTTGAGTTAATCACAGCAAAATCAACATCATCTAAAGCTCTAGGAGTTTGAGCAGCCTTAAGCTCTACAAATTGGATTTTTTTAGGGTTTTGCACTATGTCAAGCGGGGTTTTTAAAGCCTTTTCTTTGAATTTTACAAGTCCTTTTTTTGTTATTATGTCAAGGGCTCTACTTTCGTTTGTAGGATCGTTTGGAATGGCTATTTTAGCACCATCTTTTATCTCATCTAAGCTTTTGTATTTTTTAGAATACACAGCCATAGGCTCTAGATGTATTTTAGCCACACTTACAAGTTTTGTGCCTTTACTTTTGTTAAATTCATCTAAATACGGCGTATGTTGAAAGAAATTTGCATCGATTTCTTTATCTTCGACTGCTAAATTTGGCAAAACATAATCAGTAAATTCTTTAATTTCAAGCTTATAACCTTGCTTTTCTAAAAGCGGTTTTGCTTGTTTTAAAATTTCTGCGTGAGGCACAGGAGTAGCACCAACTGAAATGGTTTCTAAAGCGTTTAAGTTTAGTCCTAAAAGGGCTAGAGTTAGTAGTATTTTTTGAAGTTTCATTTTATTCCTTTATAGTCATTTTGTGCTTGCTTTTATATAATTTACAACCTGACTACTAAGAAATTTTAACTTTGTAGCCAGGCTAACGCATCTTAGACATCATTTTAAATCCTTTGAAATTTTTAGGCGAAATTATATAAAATTTATCTTATTTTTAACTTATAAAAAAGATAATTTTTGTTTATTTTTTAACACTTTATAAACAAAAATTATTAAAATTAAAGCAAAAATCACACCTTGATAAAGAAAATTTTCACCATTTAAAAGGCTTAAAATCACGCTAATACCAAACAAAACACATAAAATTCCAAGCATAGTTGTAAGTTTGCTATTTTTAGCTAAATTTTGAAAATAATTCCCAAGAATTTGAACTAATTGCACCAAAACAAGTAAAATTACAACCGTTTGTATCATAACTTCTTTATTAAATCTTTCATAGCCATATCTTATAGCCACATCACCAAGTCCGCCGCCACCAACCGTTCCAGCAAGTGCTGAAAAGCCTATGGTGAAAATTAAAGTCAGTGTTAAACCGCTAATTATGCTAGGTAAGGACTCCGTAAAAATCACTTTGAAAATGATTTGCGCATTGTTAGCGCCGTAGCTTTTGGCAGCTTCTATCACGCCTTTGTCTATTTCCTTAAAGGCGTTTTCTAGCATTTTTGCTAAGTAAGGTGCTATTCCTATAGATAAAGGCACTATAGCAGCGTTGGTTCCTATGCTTGTGCCTACTATTATCTTAGAAAGTGGCAACAAAACTACTATCAAAATAAGAAAAGGAAAAGCCCTTAAAATGTTTGTTATAAAGTCTAAAATAGAATAGGCTATTTTATTTTCTTTTAAGCCACCCTTGTCCCAAATGGCAAGTAAAATTCCAGGGATAATGGCTAGTAAAAAGCCAAAAAATAAAGCCATCAAGCTCATATAAATCGTCTCTTGTAAGGCTTGTTTTAGGATGTTTTCGTAGTTTGTGCTAAAGCTTGTTATGGAATTTAAGCTTACTTCTTTTATGCTTTGCCAAGAAAAATCACTAAAAAAACTAGCAATTCTGCCAAAAAATTCATTCATTATCTAAGCTCCCATAATACGCCGTTTTTTTCTATATAATTTATAACTTTTTCCCTATCTTTTTCGCTAATATTTATGACTAAATTTCCTAAAGCCGTGCCATTTAGCTTTTCTATTTTGCCCCAAACTATGCTAAAATCTATATCTAACTCCCTTGCCATATGAGTTATAACGCTATTTTGTGCTACTTCTTTTGGGAAAAAGAGCTTTATATTTAAACCAGAATTTGGCAAAAAATCACTTTCCCCCAAAAATTCTCTCATCTTAGCATTTGGCTTTAAAAAAAGCTCATCAACTTGTCCGTTTCCTATGATTTGTCCGTGCTCTAAAAGCAAGGCTTTACTAGCTATGTCTTTTACAACTTCCATTTCGTGCGTTACTAAAACCACCGTTATGCCAAATTCTGCATTGATTTTAGCGATAAGTTCTAATATATTTTTAGTCGTGTTTGGATCAAGTGCTGATGTGGCTTCATCGCTAAGTAAAATTTTAGGATTTAAAGCTAAGGCTCTTGCTATGGCAACTCTTTGCTTTTGTCCTCCGCTAAGTTCTCTTGGATAGGATTTTAATTTGTGATGAAGTCCTACTATTTCTAAAAGCTCATTGACTCTTTTGCTTAGATTTTCTTCACTTAAAAATTCCTTACCAAAAAGCTTTGAGTTAAGTTTTGACTGGCTATAGTGCGTCCTAAGTGGCATAGCGACATTTTCAAAGACATTTTTAAGCTCCATTAAAGCAAAATTTTGAAAAATCATACCTATGTCTTTTCTTAAAATTCTAAGCTTTTTTGGGGCTTTAAGGGCTAAATCTTTTATCTCTTGTCCATCTACTTTAAGGCTTCCGCTTTGATAGTTTTCAAGCCCATTAATACATCTTAAAAGCGTTGATTTGCCAGCCCCACTATGTCCTACTATGGCATAAATTTCACCCTTTTTAATCTCTAATGAGACATCATTTATAACCAAATCCTTACCATAATATTTTTTAAGATTTTGTATTTTTATCAACTTCAAACCCTTAAATTTTCAAGTTCAAACTCTACTTTTTCAAGCTGAGTTTTTAAGCTATTAAGCGAGTTTTTGTTTTGCTCTACAACCTCTTTTGGTGCATTTTGAACGAATTTATCATTATTAAGCATAGAGCTTAGTTTTGAAATTTCTTTTTCTAGCTTGGTTTTTTGATTGTTAAGCCTTGTTAGAATTCCGCTTAAATCAGTATTTTCAAGGCTTATAAAGACTTCTAGGTTTTCGCTTACATCACAAATTGCTTTTTGGACTTTTTCATCTACAAATTCCACTTCTTCGCATTTTGTAAGATGAGTTATGAAAAATTTATATTTTTCTAGCTCACCTTTTAAGGCTTTATCATTTAGCTTTATATAAGCTTTTTGAATACTTCCTTTAAGTTCTAGCAAATTTTTAGCTCTTCTTAAGCTAACAATGCTTTCTATGAGCAGGGCAAAAATGCCTTGAATTTTTTCATCTTGTGAGTGGAATTTTGGATATTTGCTTATCATTATAGAATGGCTTGTTTCAAGCTTAGTGTCGCTTAGTTTGTGATACAAATACTCACTTAAAAAAGGCATAAAAGGGCTTAAAAGTTTTAAGGCTTCTTTAAAAATACTACCAAGCTCTTTAACACTTGATTTTTCAGCCTTGCTAAGCTCTATTCCCCAATCACAAAAATCATCCCAAAAAAATTTATAAATTGTATTAGCAGCGTCATTAAAACGATAATTGTCTAAATTTTCTCTAGTTTGTTTTACACAAAGCATAAATTTAGCATAAATATAGCGCGATAAATGGCTTTGCAGTTTGATATTTTCTAAATTCTCAAATTTAGTTTCATTTAAAAGCAAATAATTAGCCGCGTTGTAAATTTTGTTTGTGAAATTTCTAACCTGCATTAATTTATCATTACTAAGCTTGATATCACGCCCTTGTATAGCAAGTAAGGCTAGAGTAAAACGCAAAATATCAGCACTATATTCTTTTATGCTTTCGTTTGGATCTATGACATTACCAAGGGATTTACTCATTTTTCTGCCTTGTTCATCCTTAACCAAAGCGTGTAAATATATATCTTTAAAAGGTAAAATACTAGTAGCTTGCGTGCTTTGAAACATCATCCTAGCGACCCAAAAAAACAAAATATCAAAGCCGGTTATCAGCAAGGAATTTGGATAAAACTCTTTTAAATCCTTTTCAAACCATAATTTATTTTTACCAAAATTGCCATTTCCCCAGCCTAAAGTACTCATAGCCCAAAGTCCTGAGCTAAACCAAGTATCAAGCACATTTTCATCTTGTTTGAAATTTTTTCCGCCACATTTAGGACAAGTGTTTGGCTCATTAATCATAGCAAATTCACAGCCACACTCGCAGTAATAAACAGGAATTTGATGTCCCCACCAAAGCTGCCTTGAAATACACCAGTCCTTTAAGTCTCTCATCCAAGCGTTAAAGCTGTTAATCCAGTGACTAGGATAAAATTTACTTTCGCCTAAAGCCACTTTTTCAATGCTTTCTTTAGCTATTTCTTTTTTGACAAACCATTGTTTTGAGATGTAAGGCTCTACTACATTGTTGCAACGATAGCAATACCCAACTTGATTTGTATAATCTTCTATTTTTTCTATAAAGCCGCATTCATTTAATTTAGCGACTATTTTTTCTCTTGCTTCAAGTCTTTCTAAACCTTGAAATTCCAAACAATGCTCATTTAAAATTCCTTTTTCATCAAAAATTTTAATAAATTCTAAATTATGCCTTAAACCAACCTCATAATCGTTTATATCGTGAGCTGGAGTTACTTTTACAACGCCTGTTCCAAATTCTTTATCTACATACTCATCAGCTATGATTTTAAGAGCTTTTTTGCTAAGCGGTAAAAGCGCTTCTTTGCCTATAAATTTAGTATATCTTTCATCATTTGGATTTACCATAAGGGCTGTATCGCCAAAGAAAGTTTCAGGTCTAGTAGTAGCTATTACTAAATAATCCTTGCTGTCTTTTAAAAAATACCTTATATAGTAGAGTTTTCCTTGCTTTTCTTTATATTCAACTTCTATATCGCTTAAAGCACCATCGTGAGTGCACCAGTTTATCATATAATTTCCACGAATGATTAAATTTTTCTCATAAAGTTCGACAAAGGCTTTTTTAACGGCATTTACCAAACCATCATCCATAGTAAATCTAAGCCTACTCCAAGCAGGACTTATGCCAAGTGTTCGCATTTGGTTTAAAATTTTGCCTCCACTTTGCTCTTTCCATTCCCAAACTTTTTTTACAAACTCTTCTCTACCTAAATTTTCTTTTTTAATACCCTGTGCTAAGAGCTGTTTTTCAACTACATTTTGAGTAGCAATCCCTGCGTGATCAAGCCCTGGTTGATAAAGCGTTTTAAAGCCATCCATTCTTTTATAACGAACCATAATGTCTTGCAAAGTAAAGGTTAGTGCGTGTCCTATATGCAAAACGCCTGTGACATTTGGTGGTGGCATCATAATGCAAAAGAATTTATCTTTTTCTTGTATGGCTTTATTGCCATCAGTTTCAAAATACCCCCTTTCTTCGCAAAGCTTGTAATATTCTTGTTCTAAATTTTTATCATACATTAAATTTTACCCTTATTTTATGGTTTCTATCTCTACTATTTCGCTAAAAGGAAAGAAGTATTGTGCTATATTTAGCCCAGCTCTTAAAGCCTTTATATGCTTTGCAAAATCGCTTCCTTTGCCATCTTTTTTGATGTTAAATTTCATTCTTTCTAAAATTTCTTCCCTTGATATGTGGCTATTTAGCTCTTGTGGGTTGTTTAAATAAGGTGCTATTTTTTGAACACCTATGTATTTATAAGCTTTTTTTCTGTCAGAAAAAATGATTTCTTTGTTATAAATTTTTAAAGCCATTTCTTTATTTGGTAGCATTTTTACAAAAATAGAAAGATAATAATCCTTAGAATTTTCTTTTATAATGCTTAGTAAATCTTGTAAAAGTTTTATCCTATAATCACTTAAAAACTTGCCATCCATAACATAAACTTTTACATTTTCGCTACTTAACTTAGGCTCTAAGCGGCTGTTTTTACCAAGACTTAGATACTCTTTTATAGAGCTAAATTCTTTTGAGTTAAATTTATCACTGACTTTTTTAGAATTAAACTCTTTTTTAAGGGCTTTTTCTTGCTCTAAAATTCTTTGTTGTTTGGTGATTTCTTTTTTAAGCTCTTGTATTTTTTCTTCTTTTTTGCTTTCTGTTAATTTTAAACTTTCTTTAGAATTTTCTTCTAAAACTTCTGTTTTTGGCTCTTCATTTGGCACTAAATTTGAAATTTCTGTGCTTGAATTATTTTCATTTATTTGCTCTAAAGCTTCATTTTCAAGGCCTTTATTTGCTTCGTTTTCCAAATTTTCGTTTTGAGTTAAAGTATTTTGACTAGTTTCGTTAGTATTTGTATAGCTTTGAGTAGGTTTTGGCTCTTCATAGCTTTTAACTTCATATTTGTTTTGAAAATTATTGTCCGAAATTTCGGTATTTGTTATTAGATATTTTTTAGGCTTAGAATACTCAAAAAGATAGTAGTAAGACCCGCCAAGAACTACTATTACTAGCACTAAAGCCAAAGATATTATAGAAAAAGTTTTAAAATTCATATATTTTCCTTAAGATAAAATTAAGAGTGTATTTTACAACAAAGTAGTATAAATAAAATTTAAATTTTTAGAATTTTAAGCAAGATTTTTTTATAATTTGCATTTTTAAGGATATAAATGCCACTTTCAAGATTAAATAAAGAACAATACCTAGCCGCTACAGCAAATTTCGGACACAATCTCATAATAGCCTCTGCTGGCACTGGAAAAACTTCAACTATAGTAGCTAGAATTTCGTTTTTACTAGAGCAAGGCGTAAGCCCTGAAAAAATTATGCTTTTAACCTTTACAAACAAAGCTAGTAAAGAAATGATAAGCCGTTTGGGGAATTTTTTTGACAAAAATATTACTAGCAAAATTCTAGCTGGCACATTTCATAGCACAGCTTATACTTTACTTAAAGAAGCTAACAAAAATATAAGCTTAAAACAAGCTAGTGAGCTTAAAACCTTACTAAAAAGCGTCTATGAGAAGCGAACTTTTAGGCATTTAAGCGATGTTAAGCCTTATTTGTCAAGTTATTTGTATGATTTGTATTCTTTGTATCAAAATAAGGCTTTTGAGGACGAATTTTACTCCTGGTTTTGTAAAAATTACGAAGAACAAAGCGTTTATGCTGAAATTTATGAGGATATTTTTAAAGAATATGCTGAAGAAAAAAGGCGATTTAATTATGTTGATTTTAATGATTTGCTTATAAATTTAAAGGATTTGCTAAAAGAAAAAACTTATGAATTTGATGAAATTTTAGTTGATGAATATCAAGATACAAATACCTTGCAAAGCTCGTTAATAGAAGCATTTAATAGCAAAAGCTTATTTTGCGTAGGCGATTATGATCAAAGTATTTACGCATTTAATGGGGCTGATATTAACATAATAGGTGGTTTTAAGCATAGATTTAAGGATGCGAAAATTTTTTCGCTAAATAAAAATTACCGCTCTACAAAAAGCATACTAGCCTTGGCAAATAAAGTTATTACAAACAATGAAAGACTTTACCCAAAAGAGCTTGTTGTAACAAGAGAAGAAGATATCAAAGCTCCAACCTTACTTATTTTTGATGAGCTTTTCAATCAGTATCAAAACATAGCTAAAATCATATTTTCAAGTGGGGTTAAGCCTGAAGAAATTGCTGTGATTTTTCGTAACAACTCAAGTGCTGATGGCATAGAAGTAGCTCTAAGAGAGCAGGGAATTTCAAGCGTTAGAAAGGGAAGTGGAAGCTTTTTTGATAGCCTTGAAATAAAGGCATTTAATGCTATGTTAGCCTTAGTGATAAATCCAAAAGACATTATGGCTTTTATACATTTAATCTCCTATACCAAGGGAGTTGGCGGTGTTTTAGCTAAGGAAATTTTTGATGCACTTTTAAAGCTTGGAGATGGGAATTTGATTAAAGGATTTTTAGAGCCAAACAAAGAAGTTAGCTTAAAAAATAATCAAAAAAGAAACTATCAATTAGGTCTTTTTGCGGATTTAGATGACTTATCAAGCGAGGAGCGTTTTAAATTTGAAAGCGATTTTAACGCACATCCTATTTTAAAACTAAGTAAAATTAATGATTTGTGTGCTAAAAATTTAGAAAAAATTTATCTTTTTTTAAAAGAAGCCATAAAAATTAAAAACTCCATAATGCTTGTAAATTTGATTTGTGAGCATTCTTTTTATGAAGAAATTTGCGATGAACTTGCCACAAAAAGAGCGACAAACAAAGCAGGGCAGGTGGATTTGCTAAGAAAGGGCGAAATTTTAGAAAGGATAAAAGCTAAATTTAATGTCCTAAAAGAGCTTGCTAAAAACTACACTGACATATATAAGTATTATAATTTTTTAACACTTGGAAGTAGTGAAATGAGTAGCGGAAAAGGCGTGAATTTACTTAGCGTTCACGCTAGTAAGGGGCTTGAGTTTGATTTGGTTTTTGTAGTGGATCTAGCACAAAATCGTTTTCCAAACCAAAAACTTATGGCTATGGGTGGAAGTTTAGAAGAAGAAAGAAGGCTTTTTTATGTAGCAGTTACTAGGGCAAAAAATATACTCTATCTAAGTTATGCAAAGTATGATAAAAGCAAAAAGGTATCCTTTGCTCCTTCTTGTTTTCTCATAGAAGCTGGGCTTTGCAAGGGTGAAATGAACTAAAATTATGTAAAATTATACATAAAATTTTGCATAATTTAAAAAATATTTTATTTTATATTGTTTTTAAAAGCCTACGCACAAGGGACTTGATCCCCCCCCCCGTAAGCACTTTGCCAAGCTTGTAGCTTAAGTGATTTTGCACTTTTAAAGCCTCTTTGTAGTCGCTATATTCTTCAAGCTTTAAAGGTCTTGGCATTAAGCCGTTTTTGATGTTAAATTCTTTTATCTTGCTTTCAAACCTATGCTCTTTTACAAGTACATAAAGCCTAAAAGGTAAAGTTAAACGCTCTTTAAAAGTTTTTGCATTAATTATTTTATTACCAAGCTTATAGCAAAGCTGGTTTTTTACTCTCAAAACCGCTCCGTTTGGCTTTTGTGTAGGATTAATCTGCTTTTCTTTCGTCTCATAATTTTCAAATTTAAGCTCTTTAAAAGGCATTTTGCTCTCATCTTTATAAAGTTTACACTCTTCAAAATCACTATTTTCAAATAAAGCAAAGCGGTTTTTGTGGGTATTGTTGTAAATATAATCATACACAAACTCAAGCTTTTCATAGGCTGTATTAAGTGAGCTTAAGCTTTTGTCTAAAAGGCTTGGGTTTAAGAATTTATCCTTTTCAAAGCTAAATTTAAAATCATCCCCACTAAATTTATCAAATTCTTTCAAAGAAAGCTTATTATAGCCATCAGGGGCTGTGCGTGTCCAAAATACCTCTTTTTTACGCTCCTTGCAGGGATTTCCTGCGTTTATAGTGTTTGAGTAGAATTTCTTAGCCGTGATGATGCTTGCGTTTCCTATAATAGAGCCTGAAAAGGCTTGCACGCCTTTCATAAAACTTGAAGCAAAACCACCCCAAACATGATCGCCTATAAAAATACTTTTACCGAAATTTACCCTTTGATTTTTCTCATTTTCATAAATCATATGCTGATCTGTTGTTCTAAACCACAGCTCCCACGACATCATAGTATCATCGCCTATTATGCAGTTTTGACAATCACTTAGCCAAAAATACGAATTTCCCATATCTGTGTTACGCCCGACATAAAAAACACAGTCGCTAAAAATATTTAAATCACCAGCAAAAAGCGTGGAATTATCTCCTATAAAAACCAAAGAATTGCTCACGGGTATTTTGTTGTATCCTCCAAACAAAATTTGAAATCCACCTCTACTTTTTCCTGCAAAAAAGACAGTATTGTTAAAGCCATTTCCAAAATGTATTTTTATACTATCCTGCAGACTTAAATCCCCATAAATTTTATTATTATTTTCGTCCACTAAAACTTGCATTTTAATCCCTTGCTTTTAACATCTTAGCCATTTCCTTAGCGTGATAAGTGATTATTAGCCTTGCTCCAGCTCTTTTAAAGGCTATCATAGTCTCAAAAAGCACCTTTTCATAATCAATCACCCCAAGCCTTGCCCCAGCTTTTAAAAGTGCGTATTCCCCACTTACATTATAAACACAAATTGGTAAAAGCGTATTTTGACTAAGCTCTTTGACCACATCAAGATAAGCTAAAGCTGGCTTTATCATCAAAATATCAGCACCTTGTATTTCATCTTCTAAGCTTTCAGCTAAGGCTTGCTTGCCGTTTGCAAAGTCCATTTGATAGCTTTTTCTATCCCCATAACTAGGCGTTGAATCAGCCACCTCTCTAAAAGGACCATAATAACTTGAAGCAAATTTAGTAGAATAAGCCATTAAGGGCAGATTTTCAAAGCCATTTTCATCCAAAGCCTTGCGAAGTGTAGCGATAATGCCATCCATCATACCACTTGGTGCTATCATATCAACACCAGCTTTTGCGTGAATTAAAGCTTGTTTGGCTGAAATTTCAAGCGTAGCATCATTATCCACCTCCTTTGTGTGAGGATTTATTATGCCACAATGTCCGTGCTCTGTGTATTCGCAAAAGCAAAGATCACTTATCACAAAAAGGCTTGGAAATTTAGCCTTGATAGCTCTAATAGTCCTTGCTACAAGGCTTTCATCATCTAAGGCCTCGCTTCCTATGCTGTCTTTTTTATTCTCACTTATAACGCCAAATAAAATTATAGCTTTTAAGCCCAAATTTAAACATTCTTCGCACTCTTTTAAAATTTCATCTAAGCTTAATTGAAAAACGCCGGGCATTGAGCCTATCTCATTTCTTATATTTTCGCCCTCTATCACAAAAAGAGGATAGATGAAATCGCTTAAGGCTAAATGATTTTCTCTTAAACTAGCCCTTAAATTTGGATTTAAACGCGTTCTTCTGAATCTTTTAAACATATTTTTGTCCTTTTTACTTTTTTTTTGTAAAATTGTGATTTTAACATAAATTTAATGAGAAAGAGTTTCAATGCAGATAAAAATTTCAGAAAGTGCAAATTTACCAAGTCTTTGGGGGGATTTCAAAATTCAAGCTTTCAAAGAAGGGGAAAAGGAGCATTTGTGTATTTTTAAAGGTGAAATTAAGGATACTTTAAATTTAAGAATTCATTCAGAATGTTTAACAGGCGATGCTTTAGGAAGTTTGAAATGCGATTGTGGTCCCCAGCTTCAATATGCTCTTAAATTTATTAGCGAACATAGCGGAATGGTGATTTATCTAAGACAAGAAGGACGCAATATCGGGCTTTTTAATAAGGTAAATGCCTATGCCTTGCAAGATAAGGGGCTTGATACCATAGAAGCAAATTTAAGGCTTGGTTTTAAAGCAGATGAACGAACTTATGAGGTGGTGGAGTTTATCTTAAAGCATTTTGGTATTAAAAAGATAAATTTGCTGACAAATAATCCTGATAAAATTCAAAGTTTAAGCGATATAGAAGTGCTTCAAAGACTGCCTGTCATTATAAAGGCTAATTCCCATAATGAAGCTTATTTAAAAGTAAAACAAAGTCAAATGGGGCATTTGCTTTAAATTTTTGGAATAAAATGAGTGATTTAAAAGCTAAATTAAAACTAAATTTAAAATTTTTGGCTAGTTTAGAAGAGCTAAAATTTGATATCCTTTGTCAAAAAATAGCACTTTATAAGCAAGAATTTAAAGCCTTTAACAAGGTGCATAATCTTTCAAATTTTAAGGACTTAGACGAGCAAATAATTGACTCTTTGAAAATACTTGATTTTAAGGATTTTAAAAACGCTAAAATAATTTGTGATATAGGAAGCGGAGCAGGTTTTCCAGCTGTTTTTTTAGCCCTTATTTTAAAGGCTAATTTTTATCTTTTTGAGCCAAATCCTAAAAAAGCAGCTTTTTTAAGAAGTATTAAAATTACTTGTAATATGCCAAATTTAAATATTGTTAAAGAAAAAGTGCAAAATTTCAAGGCTGATTTCAAGGCTGATTTTATCACTTCAAGGGCTTTAATGAAAGTTTTAAATTTGCTTGAAATTTGTGAAAATTTAAGGGATAAGGATACAAATTTTGTGCTTTTTAAGGGCTCAAATTTAAAAAATGAGCTTGATAATGCTAGAAATTTCATACAAGAAAGTGAAATTTTTGACTTTGGTTTTAGAAAATATTGTTTTTTAAGGGCTAAAACATTATAAATTTATACAAAACTTAAGCAAAATTTAGATAAAATCGCCAACTTTACAAAATTCAAGGATATTTTATGAATGCTAAAACACAAGAAGCCGAGTTAGAAGAATTATTCCAAGAAAATGCAAAAGATTATATAACCTATGAAAAACTAGTAAAATATCTAAGCAAACAGCCAAGTACTAATGTGGTTAAAAAAATTCAAGCCCTTATGAAAAAATACAAAGTTCAGCTTTTTTCAGCTGCTGAAATAGCACAAATTCAAAATATAGAAGATGCGAAAAGACTACAAGAAGAAAAGCAAAAATTACAAGATATAAGCCTTGAAAATGAATTTGACTTAGCAAATGAAAATGATTTGCTTGAGTGGAGTAGGAGTGATTCGCCCGTTAGGATGTATCTTAGAGAAATGGGGCAAATTGCTTTGCTAAGCAAGGAAGAAGAAATTGAAATTTCTAAAAAAATAGAGCTTGGAGAAGATATTATAATCGATGCTTTTTGCTCTGTGCCTTATTTGATAGATTTTATCTTAGATTATAAAGAACCTTTGATTAATAGAGAAAGACGAGTAAAAGAGCTTTTTAAAAGCTTTGATGATGAAGAAAAAGGCGATGACAAGCTAGATGAGCTAGTTGATGATGAAGAAAACGATGATTATTTGGATGAAAATGAGGAAAATGTCGTTAAAAAGCCTAGCAAAAAAGAAGATGAGCGAACTCTTAAGGTTATGGAGAAATTTAAAGCACTTGAAAAGGCTAAAAAAGATTGGTTGAAAGTAGCTAAGGAAAATGTAAGCACAGATGAGCTTTTAGATAAACTCAGCATAGCTTTTAAGAAAAATATCTTAAAAGAGAAATTAATGGACTTAGGACCTACATCAAAGCTTATAAGTGAGATAGTAAAGTCTATGGAAACTTCTTTAAAAAGTGATGAGGAATTTGATAAGGAGCTTAAAAGGCTTGAATATCGTTTGCCTATGTTTTCTGATGAGCTTAAAAGCCGTCATGCTGATATCTTAAAAGATATCACAAAGCTTAGCAAGGAAGAAATTACAGAAAAAGCTTTGGAAACTACTATGGTTAGCACTTATATGGAGATAAAAAAGCTTTTTCAAACTAAAGAAGCTAGTAAGACAAGTTTTGATCTTGAAAAATCAAGGCTAAAAGAAATTTTAGAACAGATTAAAAGAGGTAAAAAAATTTCTGATGAAGCTAAGGGCAGAATGGCTAAGTCGAATTTGCGTCTTGTTGTTAGTATAGCTAAGCGTTACACAAATCGCGGTTTGCCGTTTTTAGACCTTATACAAGAAGGAAATATAGGGCTTATGAAGGCTGTTGATAAGTTCGAGTATAAAAGGGGCTATAAATTTTCAACCTATGCTACTTGGTGGATAAGACAAGCTATTTCAAGGGCGATAGCTGATCAAGCAAGGACTATTAGAATTCCAATCCATATGATAGAGACGATTAATCAAATTAATAAAATCATAAGAGAACATATACAAAAAGATGGTAAAGAGCCTGATGTCAGCGTGATAGCAAGAGAGGTTGGCTTAAGTATAGACAAGGTAAAACAAGTGATTAAAATCACAAAAGAGCCAATTTCCCTAGAAGCTCCTATTGGTAACGAAGATGATGGTAAATTTGGCGACTTTGTAGAAGATAGAAATTCGCTTTCGCCTATGGATCATATCTTAAAAGATGATTTAAAAGAACAAATTGATGAAGTTTTAGACCAGCTTAATGACAGAGAAAAGGCTGTCATAAGAATGCGTTTTGGTTTGATGGACGATGAAAGTGATAGAACCTTGGAAGAAATAGGCAAGGAGCTTAATGTCACAAGAGAAAGAGTAAGACAAATAGAAAGCTCAGCTATCAAAAAACTTAAGCATCCAAAAGTAGGTAGAAAGCTTAAAAACTATATCGAGGGTTGGAAGTAGCTAAAGACTTCTTATATGCTCGAAAAAGACTAGCTTTCCGCTGTGTTCTTTTAAATTTGCAAAATCGTCTATGTCAAATTCTAAGCAAAGCATAGAAGATGTTGGGAAGCTTTCAAGGCATAAAGAGCTTAAAAGCTCTGCTAGTTCCATTATAGCAGGGTTATGTCCTACTAAAAAAATTTCTTTATGATTTGAGTTTATGTTTTTTAGGGCATTTAATAAGGTAGCACAAGAGGCAAGATATAAATTTTTATCAAATTTAATATCATTTTTATCAAAATCATAAAATTTAGCTAGTTTTTTAGCAGTTTTAACTGTCCTAACAGCAGGGCTTGAGAGTATAAAATCAGGCTTTATGTTAAAATTAGCTAATTTTTTAAAAAGCTTTTTAAGTTCATCTTTTCCACTTTTACTAAGCTTTCTTTCAAAGTCATCGCCTTTTTTAACAGCCTTTGCGTGTCTTATAAGATAAATTTTTTTCATATTTTTTTCCTTAATTTTCCCAAAAAATAACCACATAAAAAGCCAAAAATATGAGCATACCAAGCGATATTTACGCCCATAAATAAAGGCACAAAACTCATTAGCAAAATGGCTACTATAAGCCCTTTTGTGCTACTTTTATCAAAAAATGCATAATAGCCCATCAAAACGCAAATCGCCCCACTTGCACCAACTAAATTTATATTTTCATTTAAAATTTCATAAGCAAATTTTACATAAAAAGCACTAAAAAGTGAGCAAAGTAAGCCACCACCAAGATATAAAAATGCAAAATTTACAGGCTTTAAGTATCTTTGCAAAATACTTCCAAACTGAAACAAAACTATCATATTTAAGATAAGATGCGTTAAGTTAGCGTGCATAAACATAGAGCTTAAAATTTGCCAATAAGCTCCTTTGAAAAATAAGATATTAAGCCCAAAAATTTCATAATTAAGCGGTAAAAAATAAAGCAAAATATTTATAAAAATAATGACAAAAACTGGCAAGCAAAACCTTTAATTTTTGTGTTATTTTCTTAAAATTCACATAAAATTCACATAAATTTATTATAATTTTGTAAAAATTCTTTAGGATAAGTTTTGAAAGCTAAATTTTTAAGTGTAGTTTCTTGTGTTTTGTGTTTAAATGCTGATATCATAATATCTTTTGATCAGTTACCTGCGAGTTCTAAAGAATTTTTGAGTAAATATTTTAAAGCCGAAGTCGGCTTAGTGCAAAAAGATAAAAACTCATATGAGGTTTATTTAAGTGATGGTTCTGAGCTTGAGTTTGAAATTGATGGTAGTTGGCACGAGGTGGAAAATAAAGCAAATCCCTTTGAGCTAGACTTTTTACCACCAAATTTAAGTGCTATTATAAAAAATGAGTTTCCAAATACAAAAGCCATAGAGATAGAAAAAAAGATAAGTTATTATAAAATCAAACTCACAAACGGCGTTAAAATCTATATGGACTTTAACGGCACGATTTTGAAAAAGAAAATTGATGATTAAACTTGTAAAATTTCTTTAACATCGTTATGTTCTAACTTTTCATTTTCAAGCAAAATATTAGCAAGTTTTAAGATAATTTCTTTCATTGGGCTTAAAAAATCTTGCAATTCTTTTTTTTGTAAAATTAGTTTATCATCTTCTAGCATATCAAAATTTAGCATATAATCAAGTATTTGCCTAACTCTTATGAGATCATTTTGTGAATTCGTATAAAGCTCATTATAAATTAACTTCATAGCGACACAACCGGCTAAATAAACCTTTATTTTATTCAAAAGCTCAGATTTTGACTGAATACTATGTTCATATTCTTTAAATCTATCCTCAATGAGAGTAATTTTTTCAAAACCTACATCAAAATAATACGCCGCTAGTGCCTTAGCTGCTTGATAAGTCGCTTGGATTTTTTTCTCTTCTTCGCTTAGAGTAAGCATTTTTTTCTTACCTAAAAGCACCTTATTAAAAACAGCGTAAAAATCACTTTCTTCAACTAAATTTGCACCCCGCCTTAAGGCATTAATCGCTGCTTCATTGACTAAGGTTTCAAGCCCAGCCCCGCTAAAACCTACACTTGCCTTAGCGATATTGTTTAAATTTATATTATTTTTTTTATCTCTCATATAAATTTCTAAAATCTTAAGCCTATCCTTAAAATCAGGCAAGGATAAAAAAATTCTTCTATCAAACCGCCCTGAGCGAAGAAGTGCTGGATCCATTAGCTCGATTTTATTCGTAGCTGCTATGACTATGACTCCGCTATTATCCTCAAAGCCATCCATTTGGGTTAAAAGCTGATTTAATGTGCTATCTCTTTCCACATTTGACATTTCGCCCCTTGCCTTGCCCACAGCGTCAATTTCATCGATAAAAATTATACTAGGAGCCATCATTTTAGCCCTGTTAAAAAGCTCACGAACCCTTTTAGCTCCCATTCCTACATAAATTTCAACAAAACTTGAACCACTTTGATAAAAAAATGGCACACAAGCTTCACCTGCAACAGCCTTAGCAATTAGGGTTTTACCAACGCCTGGAGGTCCTATCATCAAAACCCCCTTTGGCATTTTGATACCAAATTCTTTATATTTTTTAGGATTTTTAAGAAAATCCACAATCTCGCTTAATTCAACCTTAACCTCATCAACCCCAGCTACATCATCAAAATTTACACTTGAGATTACAGGCTTTATATTTGTGCTTTCAAGTGGGCTTAAATTCGAGCTTGAATATGTATTTTTAATAGGATATTTAGCTAATTCTTTTTTCTTTGAAAAATACAAAAATCCAAGCATAAAAAAGATAAGTGCCAAAAAGATAAAAACTATAAGCAAGGTATTATCTTTTCTAACTTCAACGGGAGTTTTTGCCAAAAGTTCTTTTAAATTTATACCATCTTTTATAATTATGAAATTTTCTTTGCTAGTTTTAAGTAAAATTTCATTTTCATCTATAATAGCTTTTTGTATTAAATTTTGTTCCAAAAGGCTTTTATATAGGTTTTCATCTATGTATTTTGCTTCATTTTTGACATACAAAATTCCAAAAAGCAAACATAAAATCACAAAAGAAATTATAATAATTTTTTTATTTTTCATCTCAATCCTCTAAATTTGCATAGTTAAAATCTGCTAAAACTTCGAAATTTTCTAAATTTAGCCATTGTTTTGATATATTTTTTTTGCTTTTGATTTTAATCTTATTAAAAAACTGATCATAACCCTCAAAAAATTCCTCTTTTTTATTTTCCACTAAAAGCTCAAGCTTTGTTTTTTGGGCTTTTCTAAACTCATAATTATTTTGTGCTGTGAGTTTTTTTAAAATTTCTAGCCTTTGTTTTGCAACAGAGCCTGAAATTTCATTTTTAAGCGTGGCTGAGTGGGTATTTGTGCGAGGAGAAAAAATAAAGGCGTGCAAATGCGTAAGCTTAAATTCTTTAAAATTTGCTACAGCCTCATTCCAAATTTCCTCGCTTTCTCCTGGATGTCCTACGATAAAATCAGTTCCCAAAGCAAAGCCTTTTTCTCTTAACTCACAAAAAAGAGCAAGATCATTTTTAGTGTGAGAGCGACGCCTCATAATGCGAAGCATTTTTTCACTAGTGTGTTGAAGTGCGATATGCAAGTG
>Cebus_capucinus_imitator_PRJNA485217_SSR105__coassemble_275_pt1 | contig 29148 bp, 30 predicted proteins | sample Cebus_capucinus_imitator_PRJNA485217_SSR105__metabat2_low_PE_008 | metagenome-assembled genome bin Cebus_capucinus_imitator_PRJNA485217_SSR105 | reverse complement strand
TGAACTTTTGCAAAGAGGCTTTGAAAAATATGTTAAGAAAATTAGCTAAGTTTTATGACTTCTTATAAATTCCACGCTGTAATCGCAAACAAAGCAAATCTTGCGATGATAGCCTTTAAATTTTGCAAACAATTTTTAAAAGTTTTGTTATAATGCCTAGCATTAAATTTAAGGAGAAAAAATGATAAATTCAAAAGAAGACTTTCTACTTTTTATAAAACAAATAGAACAAAAACCAAACTACAAAAAGCCAAAAGCCTACGGCATAGCAAGGCTTGATAGGGGTCAGCTAAATAAGGATAAAATTTTACAAGCAAGTTTTGCCCTTGTAAATTTCGAGCAAAACTACGCTTCAGCGGCTGTGCTTTTAGAAAGCTTTATGCAAAGGGGAGTTGAGATTGACTTTAGCAAAAGCGAGTTTTGTCAAAGCTTAAAACTTGAAGATATTAACTTTGCGCTTGAGTGCTTTAAGCCCTTTTTAGATGAAGAAGGACACCAAAATATCGAGCTTTTAAAGATTATAAAAGATAAATTTAAGGATGATAATTTCGCCTTTGTTTGTATGTTTGAAGATGAAGCCCCACAAAGCGTTGAATGCGTGTATTTAAAGCTTTATTTGCTTTCTAGCAAAAAAGTGCCTTTAAGAAGTTTAAATTTAAATAAAGCCTTTGGAGTGCTTAATAATTGTGCTTGGAGCGAGGATAAGCCTTATGAACTTGAATGGCTAAGGCTAAATGAAATGCGTCTTAAAATGAGTGCTTCTTATCCAAAAATCGATTTTGTCGATAAATTCCCACGCTTTTTAGCTCATATCATCCCTGAAGAAAATACTAGAATTTTAGAAAGCTCTAAAGTTAGAATGGGTGCTGTTTTAGCAAGCGGAACTACCATAATGCCAGGAGCTTCTTATGTAAATTTTAACTCAGGCACGACAGGAGCTTGTATGGTTGAAGGACGCATTAGCTCAAGCGTTGTAGTAGGTGAAGGCACTGATATAGGCGGTGGAGCTAGTATTTTAGGTGTTTTAAGCGGAACAAGTGGTAATGCTATTAGCATAGGAAAATCTTGTCTTTTAGGAGCTAACTCTGTTACTGGAATTCCTTTAGGAGATAATTGTATAGTAGATGCTGGTATTGCTGTGCTTGAAGGGACAAAATTCGCCATTAAAGACAAGGAAGCACTTGCAAGGCTTAATCCTGATTTTAACTTTTCAAAAGAGCTTTACAAGGGGCTTGAGCTTAGCGGTTTGAACGGACTTCACTTCCGCCAAGACAGCACAAGCGGACAAATGCTAGTAACCCTTAACAAAAAAGCTGTGAAACTAAACTCTGAACTTCACTAAGAGCCTATTTTTTAGCTCTTTGCTTTAAAATTTCTATGACCTCGTTTAAACTTAAATTTGCATCACTTAGCAAAACCTGCAAATGAAAAAGCAAATCAGCCGCCTCGTTTGTAAGCTCAAATTTATCTCTCACACAAGCTGCCAAAGCAGTTTCAACGCCTTCTTCTCCTACTTTTTGGGCTATTCTTTTTGTCCCACTTTTAAAAAGCTTTGCCGTGTAAGAGCTATTTTCATCTGCATTTTTACGCTCGTTTATAAGTCTTTCAAGCCTTGCCAAAAAGACAAAATCAGCTTCTTTTGACACCTCCTCAAAGCAAGAAAGATTTCCTGTATGACAAGTCGCCCCACAAGGCTTTGCAAGGATTAAAAGCGTGTCCTTATCACAATCAAGCCCTAAAGTTACAATATCTAAAAAATTCCCACTCTCCTCGCCTTTTAACCAAAGTCTTTGTTTCGTGCGTGAGTAAAAAACGACGCGTTTTTGTGCGAAACTAGCCCTTAAAGCCTCCTCGTTCATATAGCCAAGCATTAAAACCTCGCTACTTTCAAAGTCTTGCACTATGACAGGTAAAAGATTTTGCACCTTTTGCCAATTGATTTGTTTTATTAATTTTTCTAAATTTATCTTTTCTAGCATTGTTTTTCCTTAATTAAATACTTAAAAGCTTAAATTTAAAACACTCAGCACAAGTTAAGCACATAAGAAACTTAAAGCTTCGCTTTTTTCTTATGGCTTAAAGTGCTTCGTTTATTTAAATTTAAGCTTTTATTAATTTTTCTACTTCATTTCAAATTACCTAGTTTAAAGGCTTTAAAAACCCTTAAACCCTCACACTCACGCCCTTTTCTTTTAAAAAAAGCTTAAGCTCCTTAATATCCACAAGCCTTTGATGAAAAATAGAAGCAGCCAAACACGCATCAACGCCTATGCTAAAAGCTTCTAAAAAATGCTCCTTACTTCCTGCTCCACCACTTGCTACAAGGGGCACCTTACAAAGCTCTCTTACCTTGCTTAATTGCTCTAAATCATAGCCTTTTTTGACCCCGTCATTATTCATCATATTTAGCACAATTTCACCAGCGCCTCTTTCTTGCACCTGCTTAACCCACTCAAGCGTGAATTTACCACTATGATTTGAGGTTTTACTATCCCCTGTTAGCTGATAGACCTTTAACTTTCCATTTTCATCTTTGAAGCTGTCAATTCCCACGACCACGCATTGCACCCCAAAGCTTTTGGCTAAATTTTCAATCAAAGCTGGATTTTTAAGAGCAGGAGAATTTATAGAAATCTTATCCGCCCCATTTTCTAAAAGCTCTCTTGCGTCCTCTTCGCTTTTAATCCCACCAGCCACGCAAAAAGGGATATTAATCTTGCTTGCTACCTTGCTGACCCATTCCCTTGAAACACGCTCTTTTTTCACGCTAGCCGTGATGTCATAAAACACAAGCTCATCTATGCCATTTTGTGAATAAAACTTAGCAAGTTCTACAATATCTCCCATATCTTTGTGGTTTTGAAACTGCACGCCCTTTACTACGCGTCCATCTTTTACATCCAAGCAAGCAATTATTCTTTTTGTAAGCATTTAATCCTCTAAAATGTGTTTTTCTTTAAGATATTTTTGCATTTTTTCTTCTTCTAAAATCTCATCAAAACTAGCCCTTATCTTGCCACCTTGACCAAGCTTGATTTGTTGATTAACATCATTTATAAATTCTTTAAAATCAGCATTTTTCTCCACAAGCATATCTAGGGTTTGAAAGTCAAGCTCTCTTTCTTTAGCGCTAAGCAGTATCCTTGAGCTAAAAAGATCATCAGCTTCAAGCTTGATAAGCCCTATGCCAAAGCTTTGATTAAGCCTTCTAAGCTCAGCTAAAAGCTCATTATCAAGCTCATTTAATACCACCAAATAGCCCTCATTCGCCCAGCTTGAGTTACTCACAGCTTGAAAATAACTCTCTTTTAAATTTGAAAAATCCAAAGAAATTTTAAGCTCAAAGGAAAAAAATTTATAATTATTCTTCTTTACATTAGAAAGCAAAATCAAGGTCTCATCCTTATAAGCATTGTAAGGAAAATAAACCCCAACGATATCAGGGTAATTCCACTTGTCCTTGCCGCTCGTGCTTTTCTTGCTTTTTTCGTGATAGATGGTCTTGCATTCTAGGTTAAAATCAGCACTTTCATAAAGAAATTTCACAAGCAAAGGATGTAAGTCTCTTTCGTGAAATTTTGTCTTTTCTTCTTTAAGCTCTTTTTGATACTCTTTTTCTTCTTTTTTAAGCACAGCTAAAAGCTCATTTTGTCTGCTTCTTAGCCAAAATTTAGCTGGTTTTTGAGAAATTTGCATAAAAATTGAATTAGTATCTTTTTCTTGTCTATCAGTAATCAATCTATTCCATATGGTTTGAGTTGGTGTTTTGCCTATACTTTGCAAACTTTTATCAAGCCCCTTTTCGCAAGCTTTTTGCCAAATTTCACCCACTCCTAAAGGCTCATTTGTTTTTTGTAAAACTTCTATAATCAGCTCTTTATAAGTTAATTTCATTTAAAGCCTCCTCTATGCTAAAAACGCCATCCAGCAAGGCTTTGCCCACGATAACCCCACTACAACTCCCCCTTAAAGCTTTTAAATCCTCAAGGCTATTTACCCCGCCTGAGGCTTGAATTTCAAGACTTGAAAAGGCATTTTTAAGCTCTTTATAAAGATTTTGATTTGCCCCACTTAGTGTGCCATCCCTTGAAATATCCGTGCATAAAAGATGCTTTAAGCCCCTTTTTGTGTAAAACTCAAGCAGGTCAAAAAGCCTTTCCTTGCTCTTTTCTTGCCAAGCATTTGAAGCTACAAAAAAGTCATTTTCACTAAAAATAGCATCCAAAGCCAAAACGATTTTCTCACTTGTAAATTCTTGTAAAATTTCGCTTGTAAGCTCTTTGTCTTTTAAGGCTACAGAGCCTAAAACTACGCGTTTTGCTCCCAAACTCAAAAGTGTTTTAATATCCTCTTTGCTCCTAATGCCACCGCCAATTTGCAAATTTACACTCACTCTTTCACAAAGCATTTTAATAAGCTCATTTTGCCTTTCTAAAGGCTTTTTTGCTCCGTTTAAATCAACCAAATGAAGCCACTTAGCCCCTGCTTTTTCATATTCTTTAAATTTAGCCAAGGGCTCAAACTCATAAGCCTTTTGTCTTTCATAATCGCCCTTAAAAAGCCTTACTACCTTGCCATCAAGCAAATCAAGCGCTGGGATTAAAATCATCTTTGTCCTTTATAATTTAACAAAATTTCTCAAAAGCATTTCTCCAGCCTCACCGCTTCTTTCAGGGTGAAACTGCACTCCGTAAAAATTATTTTTAGCAATACTTGCGATAAAATTCTCGCTGTAAGTGCAAGTTGCGATTTTATCCTCACTTTGCTTCACACAATAACTATGCACGAAGTAAAAAAAAGCCCCATTAAGCCCTTTAAAAAGTGCGTGAGAGCTTGTAACATCATTCCAGCCCATGTGAGGTAAGGAAAAGCCTTCTTTTTGGCTAAATTTCAAGGTTTCAAAGGACATTATGCCTAGGGTTTTTTGATTTAGCTCTTGAGAAAATTCGCCTAAAATTTGCATACCAAGACAAATTCCAAGCAAGGGCTTTTTCGTGTTTTTGATAAAATCAACAAGCCTTTTTTGCTCTAAGCTTAACATGGCCTTGTAAGCTGTGCCAACGCCTGGTAAAAAAAGCTTATCAGCCTTTTCAAGCTCTTTTATATTATCACTTATAAAAACACTAAAATCAAGCCTTTTAAGTGCAAATTCCAAAGAGGCTAAATTCGCACAAGCTGTATTTATAATGCCTAGTTTCATAATTTTCCTTTAAGTTTTAAGCCTTAATTATAGCAAAATAGTTAATAAAATATTAACTAAAATTATAAAATTTATCACAATTTTAAACGAAATTATTCAAAAATTTCTACTACGCTTTGTGGCAAAAGCTCATATTCTAAGGCGTGAATTTTGCTTTCAAACTCAGCAAAACTCATATTTTTCGTTTTTTCAAAAGCTTTTTGTGCGATGATTTTGCCTCCATCAAGTTCTTCACTCACCCAATGCACACTAACCCCAGCTATTTTCATATCACTTTCAAAGCTTTCTTTTATGGCATTTGCACCTTTAAAAAGGGGCAAAAGCGATGGGTGTAAATTTATGGCTTTTACATTTTGCGTAAAAACAGGGCTTAAAATCCTCATAAAACCAGACAAAATGCTTAAATCCGCTTTACTTTTTTGAACTTCTTTAAGCAAGGCTTTATCAAAATCCTCTCTTTTTAAAAAATCTTTATGATTTATAATAGTGCTTTCAAGGGCGTATTTTTTAGCTCTTTCAATGCCCTTAGCCAAAGGATTATTACAAAGACAAAGCACCACTTCAAATTCGTTTTTGCCTATCTTTTTTTTATGAAGTTTTTGCAAAAGATTTTCTAAATTTGAACCATTTCCACTAAATAAAATCGCAAGTTTTACAAGCATTTAAGTCCTTTTATAAGTTTTAACGCATCAAAGCTATTTTGATTAAATTTATATTTTTTTGAGATAAGTGCGTGAGCCAAAACGGCGTTTTTAGCTGCTTTTAGGGGGCTAAATTTAGCACACAAAAGTGCAAGTATCATGCCACTTAAAGCATCCCCACTTCCAGCTTTTGCTAAATTTGGCTTTCCTAAATTTACTACAAAAATTTTTTCTTTTTGTATGATGATAGGATTTGCCCCTTTTAAAACCAAAACACATTCAAAAGCACTTGCAAATTTTTTAGCATAAAAAAAGCGGTTTTTTTGTAGCGTTTCAACGCTTAAGCTTTCATTAAAAGCCATTTTGTAAAGCCTTGTAAATTCCTTTGGATGAGGGGTTAAAATAGCGTCTCGTCGGTTTAAAAATTTTAAAATTTCAGCACTTAAAAAGCAATTTGCATCTAAAACTAAGGGAATTTTTTCTAAAATTTCATCCTTTAAAAGCTCTAAATTTAAAAGTCCCATTCCAAGTGCTGCAGCACTTGCACTATTTTCAAAACGCTCTTTTAGCATAATTAAAGGCGAAAAGCTATTTTTTGCGATAAGTGAGATAAGCCCTGCTCCAAAATTTAAGGCAGCAAGGGCTGTTAAGCTTCCAGCACTTTCACTTCCTGCAACAAAGCCGTGTCCAAAATCTCCTTTATTTGAAGCTCTTTTTCTTTTAATGAGTTTTAAATCTTTTTTTTCAAGCAAAAAAGCTTCTTTTTTAAAGCTAAATTTCTTAGCACTAAGCCCTAAATTTAAAAGCTTGATTTTCCCTACATTAGACTTTGCAAAATCCTCTAGCAAAGGCTCTTTTAAAGCTCCCATAGTTGCCGTAATATCTGCTTTAAAGCAAACCTCAAAGCCAAGCCCACAAGGCATATCACAAGCAATTTTCAAAGCCTTGCTTTTATTTGCTTTCAAAATTAAATTTGCTAAATTTTCACTCAAAGCTTTTTTTAAGCCACTTCCAAAAATGCCCTCGATTATGATTTGAAAATCCTTAAATTTAGGCTCTTTTTTAATAAATTTCAAATTTAAGCTCTTGCAAATTTCAAGCTCTTTTTCAAAAAGAGGGCTTTTTTTAAGGCTTTCATCAACCAAAAAAAGCCTTATTTTAAACTCATTTTGCAAAACTCTAGCAGCGATTAAACAATCAGCCGCGTTATTTCCACTGCCTAGCAAGAAAAGAATTTTAGTCTTTTTAAAGCCTTTTTTTGAACTTTGTTTTTTAATTAAATTAGCTAAATTAAGCCCTGCAGCCTGCATTAGCCTTACTTCATCAAGCCCTAAATTTATAGCATTTTGCTCAAGTAAATTTATATTTGAACTTATGGCTTTCATATTTTTCTTACCAAAAAATAGATATTTTTTTCTCTTTCTTCTTCAAATTCCTCAAATTCTTTCATTTTTAATAAAAAAGTCAAAATCAAAGCACGGAAATTTCTAAAACCATAATTTTGTGGGTTAAAATCAGAATATTTTCGGTTCATATTTGCACGGATTTGTGCGTATTCTGCACGACCTTTTTCGTCGATTAATTGTTCTGTTATTTTGATTAAATCCTTAAGATAAGCCTTGCTTAAAATTTCTTTTTTGCCCTCGTTTTTATCAAGGTAAAAAAACTCGCTAAAGGCATTAACATAAGATTTTATAGAGCTTTCAAGCCCCATTCCTATAACTTGCTTTTTGTTTTCTCTTAGCTTTTGTATCAAAGAAGTGTAATCACTATCACTTGAAACGATGACAAAAATATCGATATTTTTTTCATAAAAAATACTCATAATCTCAGTGATTAAATACATATCACTTGAGTTTTTGTTTGCCGCAAAATTAAATTGTTGCATTGCTATTATAGAATATTCAGCGATTTGTTCTCTCCAGCCTTGTAAGTTTTTTTGCGTCCAATCAGCATAAATTCTTTTAATAATAATTTCTCCATAATCACTTGCTATATCAAAAATGGCTTTTGCATATTTAGCTGGGATATTTTCAGCATCAATAAAAAGGGCTATGCTTTTATTTTCCATACTTAAAACCTTGTTCTAAAGCTTAAAGCCTCTAAAATATGAGTCTTGTTTAAAATTTCTTTTTCTTCAAAATCAGCTATGCTTCTTGCAACTTTTAAAATTTTATTAACCGATCTTAAGGAGAGATTATAGCGACTTATAGCAAGATCAAGCGTGTCTTGTGCGTCATTTTCTAGCTTACAAAACAGCTTTAAATCCTCATCTTTAAGCTTGCCATTAAATTCTTTTTGTCCTCTTTTTTTACCAAAGATAAAAGCCTTTAAAACCATTTCGCTCATTTGTTTTGAGCTAATGCTTGATTTATCATCCTTGCTAACCTCATCCATAGCAACATAAAGATCAATTCTATCCATAATGGGCGTTGAAATGTGATTTTTATACCTTTTAATCTCATTTTCACTGCAAACACAGCTTAAATTTTTGGAAAATAAATTCCCACAAGGACAAGGATTTTGTGCTGCTACAAAGCTAAATTTAGTCTCATAAGTAAGCTTGGAATTTACCCTTGAAATATGAATTTGATGATCTTCTAAAGGCTCTCTTAAACTTTCTATAATCTGTTTGTTAAAATGCGGAAACTCATCAAAAAATAGCACTCCACCATTTGCAAGAGCAACCTCGCCTATCTTTGCATTTTTAGTTCCACCCCCAAAAATACTAGCTCTAGTAGCTGTGTGATGAGGATGACGATACGCTCTAAGCTGAGTAAATTCACAATCCTTAGAATTTAAAGACATATAAGCATTTTGCATTAAAATTTCGCTAAGACTTTGAGGTGGCATAATATAAACCAAACGCTTAGCACACATACTTTTACCACTTCCAGCACTGCCTTCAAATAAAATATTATGCATACCAAGAGCAGCTATTAAACAAGCTTTTTTAGCCTTTTCCTGCCCTCTAACATCTATAAAATCAAGCTTGAAATTTGTATTTTTTATGTAAATTTCATTGTCTATTTTTAAAGGATTTTCAAACAAAGGATGGCTTTGCTTGAATCTAAATTTTTCATAATCTTTAAGTTTAAAAAATTCTAAAGCTTCGCTTAAATTACTTAATGCAAAAACTTCTAAATTTGGTATCATAGAAGCTTTTAAGGCTATTTCTTTTGGGACTAGAATTTTCGCACTTTTAAGCTTGGCTGACAAAAATAAAAGCAAGGAAAAAAGCTCATTTGTGCTTTTAATGCTCCCATCAAGCCCAAGTTCTCCAAGCACGAAAAAATCATCAAGCTCTTCATTTTGCAAAAGTATAAGCAAAGCTATGGCTAAGTCAAAATGAGAGCCCTTTTTTGGGATACCTGAAGGGCTTAAGTTTATGGTAATTTTCTTAGCAGGAAAGGCAAAATCACAGCTTAAAAGCGTAGCCTTGATACGCTCTATACTTTCTTTTATGGCAGAATTTGGTAAACCCACTATGCTAAGTCCTGGCAAACCTCTTGTGAAAGTGGATTCTACATCTATAAGATCTAAATTTTCATAATAACTTATACATTTTAGCTTTTTCATTTATTTTTTTTATTTTTTTTAAATTCTTTATCAAATTTTTGTCTTTTGGTAAAGGAAAGCTTTTCTATAAACAAATGTCCGTTTAAATGGTCATTTTCGTGCTGTATAGCCACAGCCAAAAAGCCCTTTGCGACAAGCTCTTTTGGTTCGCCAAAACGATCTTGAAATTTAACTAAAATGTGATTATGCCTTTTTACTTCTTCAAAAAAATCAGGCACACTCAAACAGCCCTCAGTGCAAGTTATAAGCTCATCATCCAAAGGAGTAATTTCAGGATTTATAAACTCTAGCAAATTCTCCTTTTTTTGCTCTTCGTTTTCATCTAAAATATTTACCAAAAACACACGCAAAGGCTCATCCACTTGTATAGCTGCAAGTCCCACGCCGTTATTTTTAATCATAGTTTCATACATATCATCAAGCAAAATATGTAAATTTTCATCAAAATTTTCAACCTTTTTTGAATTTAAAAAAAGTCTAGCATTAGGATAGGTGATAATTTTTCTAAGCATAATTTTTCACTTAAAACTTTTTTGCAAAACCTTATCTATAAGCCCGTATTCTTTGGCTTCATCAGCACTCATAAAAAAGTCTCTTTCTGTGTCTTTTGTGATTTTGGCTAGTTTTTGCTTGGTATTTTTAGCTAAAATTTCATTTAAAATACTCTTAAGTCTTAAAATTTCTTTAGCTTGAATTTCTATATCACTAGCCTGACCTCTAGCTCCACCTAAGGGCTGATGAATCATAATGCGAGAATTTGGCAAAGCAAAGCGTTTTCCCTCAGCCCCACAAGAAAGCAAAAAAGCCCCCATAGAAGCAGCTTGACCTATGCAAATGGTGCAAACATCAGGCTTGATATAATTCATAGTATCATATATACTAAAGCCACTTGTGATAACCCCACCAGGCGAATTTATATAAAGAAAAATGTCCTTTTGTGGATCTTCAGCTTCTAAAAACAAAAGCTGAGCCACTATAGAAGCGGCAAGTTCATCGTGGATTTCACCACTTAGCATAATAATCCTATCTTTTAAAAGCCTTGAGTAAATATCATAACTTCTTTCTCCGCGACTTGTTTTTTCGATGACATAAGGGATATACATTATTTTTCCTCTTTTTTAGCTTTGCTTGCTTTTTCAGTTTTTGGCATAAAAATATCATTGAAAAGTTTTTCTTCTATCAAAGCCATTTTAACAGCCGGTAAAGCACCTTGTCTTTTATAGTTTTCCAAATGCTCCTTAGGATTCATACCATAACGATAAGCTTCAAAATACACCGCTTGAATAAGCTCTTGATCGCTTACTTCCACTTTGCGAATTCTAGCAAGTTCGTCTATTATAAAAGTAAGTTTTACACTTTTAGCGGCTTCATCTTTAAAGGAATTTCTTTTTTCTTCGTATTTTTCCTTGCTATTTTTAAGCTCTTCTACTTCTTTTTCGCTAAAGCTTGAAAAGGCTGCACGAAATTGCATATCAGTTTCTTGCTCTACAACGCCTTTTGGAAGATCAAAATTGTAATTTTCTATCAAGGCATCGGCAAATTTAGCCTTAAGCTCATCATTTACGAGATTTAAAAATTTTTCATTTTTAACTTGTTCTTTTAGTTTTTCATCTAAAATTTCAAGGCTTGGCTCCTTTTCATCTGGCAATAATCTTTTAATCATCTCATCATCAAGTTTTGGCGTGATAAGCTCTTGAATTTCGTGAAGTTTCACTTTAAAAATAGCATCTTTGTCCGCTAAATGCTTAGCCCCATATTCTTTTGGGAATTTTAAATTTATATCTTTTTCTTCACCAACCTTAAGCCCTATCATACCATCCTCAAAGCCCGGTATAAACTGCTTAGAACCTATTTCTAAAATATAATTTTCAGCCTTACCACCATCAAAAGCCTTACCATCAACAAAGCCCTCAAAGTCAAATTTAGCAAAATCACCATCTTTTAAAGCCCTTTTTTCTTTAATAGACTCAGGCTTAGCAAAGCGTTTTAAAAGCTCTTCTTTTTTCTCTTCTATCTCTTTTTTGCTAACTTTTGGAATTTGATACTCAGGGATTAATTTTTCATAACCATCAAGCTTAATTTCAGGTTTAAAAGAAAGTGCAAGTTCTGCTTCTACACTTCCATCTTTTCTTTCAAATTTTTCAAAATAAGGCTCACCAACAAGCTCTTTTGTATCTTTTTTAAGCTCTTTTAAAGCACTATTTACAGCGGTTTTAAAAAGATTTTGTTCCGCATCGCGTGTTAATTCATTTGCATATCTTTTAATCACAGCTGATACAGGAACCTTACCAGGTCTAAAACCATCCATTTTTACACTTTTAGAAGCTTTTTTAGCTAAATTTTCAACTTCAGTTTTGATAATCCCTGAAGGAATTTTCACACTAGCTACAGCATTTACAGAGTCTAATTGCTTTGCTTTAATTTCCATAATATTTCCCTTAAAAAATAAAAATTTAGTTTGCATTTTACCAAATTTTTCCTTATTACTTGCATAAAATTTAAAGCAATTTGTGATAAAATTACAAAAATTAAAAGAATTTTGGAGTTTATCTTGCAAGAAAAATTTGAAAACTGCGTTCAAACTATGCTTGAAATAATGGGTGAAAATCCCACCCGCGAAGGACTTGTTAAAACCCCACAAAGAGTGTTTAAAGCCTATGAGTTTTTAATGAGTGGCTATAAAAAAAATGTAAAAGAAATTTTAAATGATGCTTTATTTGAAAGCTCAAATAATGAAATGGTCTTAGTGCGAGATATAGAGTTTTACAGCCTTTGTGAGCATCATCTTTTGCCCTTTTTTGGAAGAGCTCATATAGCTTATATCCCTGATAAAAAAGTCGTTGGACTTAGTAAAATCCCTCGCCTTGTGGAAGTTTTTGCAAGAAGACTTCAAATTCAAGAACAACTCACAGAGCAAATCGCTGAGGCTTTAATGGAAAATGTTGGTGCAAAAGGCGTTGGCGTGGTTATTGAAGCAAGGCATATGTGCGTTGAAATGCGTGGGGTGCAAAAGGCAAATTCCACTACTTCAACCTCAGCTCTTAGAGGGCTTTTTTTAAAAAATGAAAAAACAAGAAAGGAATTTTTTGAGCTTATAAATTCTCCTAAACAGGTGCGTTTTTAATGAGCCTTGAAAATTTGCGTTTAAAACTTGCAAAAAAAGAAAATTTAAGCTCACTTTTTGGACAAATCACAAAAATTTCAGCCACAAGCATAGAGATTAAAGGGCTTAAAACAGGGGTTGGCGACATAGTGCGTTTAGCTTCAAATGAAAATGAAAATTTACAAAGTTTGGCTATGGTCGTAGAAGTAAGAGAAGATTTTTCTTATCTTAGTCCCTTTTCTTTTATCGAGGGCTTTAAAATAGGTGATAAAGCCTTTATCAGTGATGCTGGCTTACAAATTGGGGTTGGCGAGGGGCTTTTAGGGCGTGTGGTTGATCCTTTTATGAGAGCAAAGGATGGCAAGGGAGGCTTTGAGGTGCAAAAGCTTATGTCTATAATGAGAGCACCAATTGATGCGATGAAAAGAGGGCTTATAAACAAGGTCTTTCCTGTGGGGGTTAAAACCATAGACGCACTTTTAACTTGTGGTGAGGGACAAAAGCTTGGCATTTTTGCAGGTTCTGGCGTAGGAAAAAGCACACTTATGGGTATGATAGTAAAAAACTCAAAAGCTCCCATAAAAGTAGTAGCGTTAATTGGCGAAAGAGGGCGTGAAATCCCTGAATTTATTCAAAAGAATTTAGGCGGAAATTTAGAAAACACGGTTTTAATCGTAGCCACAAGTGATGATAGTGCTTTGATGAGAAAATATGGGGCCTTTTGTGCGATGAGTGTGGCGGAGTTTTTCAAAGAGCAAGGAAAAGATGTGCTTTTTATAATGGATAGTGTAACGCGTTTTGCTATGGCTCAAAGAGAAATAGGACTTGCCCTTGGAGAGCCGCCCACCACAAAGGGCTATCCACCAAGCGTTTTAAGCTTACTTCCTCAGCTTATGGAAAGGGCTGGAAAAGAAGAGGGCAAAGGCACAATCACAGCCTTTTTTACCGTGCTTGTGGATGGGGATGATATGAGCGATCCAATCGCTGATCAAAGTAGGTCTATCCTTGATGGGCATATTGTTTTAAGTAGGGAATTAACGGATTTTGGGATTTATCCGCCTATTAATATCCAAAACTCAGCCTCTCGTGTGATGAGCGATATTATCACGCCTGAGCATAAACTCGCTGCGCGTAAATTTAAAAGGCTAAATTCACTTTTAAAAGAAAATGAAGTGCTTTTAAGAATAGGTGCTTATCAAAAAGGAAGCGACAAAGAGCTTGATGAGGCTATTGCGAAAAAGGAATTTATGCAAAACTTTTTAAGCCAAAATCCTGAGGAAAGCTTTGAATTTGATGAAACTATAAACCTTTTAAACGGCATAAATCAAGCAAATTTACAAAATCCACCAAGCACTAGTTTAAACTTAGATGGAATAAATTTAAACAAGACTAATTAAATTCACACTAAACTCACAAAAGACTTATATACTTTCGCTACAACATTTAAAAGGAGAAAAAATGAAACTCAAACTAGTTTTAGCAAGTTTAGCTTGCGTTGGTGCTTTAATGGCTGATGTTGTAGTGAGTGCTTCAGCACTTCCTGCTAATGCTCAAAGCTTTGTTGGAAAGTATTTTAACAATGCTTCAATTGCCCTTGTAAAGCAAGATGTTGATTCTTTTGATGTGACACTAAATGATGGCACTGAGATTGATTTTATGATAAATGGTGAGTGGAAAGAGGTGGATTCAAAATACAAGCCACTAAATACAGACTTTTTACCAGCAGCCCTAATCAGCAAGGTAAAAGCAGCTCAACCAAATGCAAACATCATAAAAGTTGATAAAAAAATCAACGCTTACAAGTTCAAATTTAACAATATGATGGAAGTTTATACCGACCTTAACGGCAATGTTTTAGGGCAAAAAATGGATGATTAAGCCTTTTTGGCTTAATCCTTAAAATTTCTTAAATTCTTTTAAAATTCTTACACACAAATCTTAAAATTTCGCAATAATTTCTTAAATTTCACTAAAAATCTTTGAAAATTTAGTTTAAAATTCTAAAATACGCTTTTTATTTAAGAAAGGCGAAAATGTTTGATTGGGTTTTTAGTCCTGATGCTTGGCTTACTTTGCTTACTCTTAGTGGGCTTGAAATAGTTCTTGGAATTGATAATATCATTTTTCTAGCGATTTTAGTTAGCAAATTACCGCCTCATTTAAGAGGCAAGGGACGAGTTTTAGGGCTTGGCTTTGCTATGCTTACTAGAATTTTACTTTTGCTTTCACTTTTTTGGGTTATGAAACTTGTAACGCCTTTATTTAGCGTGTTTGGCAATGAAATTTCGGGTAGGGATTTAGTCTTGCTTTTAGGTGGAATTTTTCTAGTTGTAAAGTCTATAAAAGAATTAATAGAGCAAATTTCACACAAAGAAGAAAACAAAAGCGAGTTTAAAGCAAGTGATAAATTATGGATAGTAGTAGCCGAAATAGCTGTGATAGATATAGTTTTTTCACTTGACAGCGTCATAACAGCAGTTGGCATAGCAAATGATATTAGCATAATGATTCTAGCTGTTATGATAGCAGTCTTTGTTATGCTTTTTGCTGCAAAGACTATATCTGATTTTGTAGAAAAATATCCTAGTATCAAAATTCTAGCCCTTGCTTTTTTGGTTTTAATAGGAGTTGTGCTAATTGCTGAAAGCTTTGATTTTCACATAGAAAAAGCCTATATTTATACGGCTATGGCTTTTGCTTTAGTAGTTCAAATTCTAAACATTTTAGACGAAAGAAAAAGTTAAATGCGAATTTTACTTATTTTAAGGGGAAATTACTACGCAGGACAAGAAGAGTTTATAAAAGAAAATAAGCTTAAAAATTACACTATAGACCTAAATTCCTTGCGTGTTATTTCAGGAAGTGTTAAAAAAATACTTAGTAAATATAGAACCTTAAACACAAAAAATGATGAAGATCTTTACAAAATACTATTAAAACTTTTACAAATGCGTATGCAAAAGGGCGAGTTTTGCGTCATAAACGCTTATAATGAAACCTTGAAAATTTACAAAGAATTAGCCAAAAAATACAGATATAAAATTTATATAATAAATTTTGAAAGCACACTTGAAAAATGCCTTGAAAAAAACCTCGAAAATGCCAAAAAAAATGGCTTTTTAATCCCTGCTTCCTTACTTGAAAAAAATCAAAATTTATGTAAAAAAATTTCAAAAAAATATGAAATTTTAAGCCCTAATGAATGGAAAAAAAGTCTTTATGAAATGCCAAATTTAAGCAAATACAAAAAAATCCACCACATAGGAGACATACAAGGATGTTATAGTGTGCTTAGGAAATTTTTAACCAAGTTAAAAGACGATGAGTATTATGTTTTTTTGGGCGATTATATAGATAGAGGTATTGAAAATGGCAAGGTTTTGAAATTTTTGCTTAAAATTTGCGAGAAAAAAAATGTAAGCTTGCTTGAGGGAAACCACGAAAGACACCTTATAAAATGGGCAAATGGAGAACTTACAAGCTCAAAAGAATTTAACGAAAATACACTAAAGGACTTTAGAAAAGAAAAGCTAACTCCAGGCGATGCTAGGAAATTTTACCCTTATTTAAAAGAGTGTTTGTATTATAAATTCCACGATAAATTCATATTTTGCTCACACGGGGGAGTAAATTTTATACCAAGCAAGGCACAAAAAATAAGCTTTATACCAAGCTATGATTTTATTTACGGGGTTGGAGATTATGAAGATAGCAAAGAAGTAGCAGAGCAATTTTGCGAGCTAAGCGATAAAAATATATATCAAATTTTTGGTCACAGAAACAAAGAAAAACTCCCAATACAAGTAGCAAAAAGGGCTTTTTTATGCGAAGGCAAGGTAGATAGCGGAGGTTTTTTACGCATAGTAAGCCTTGATGAAAACGGCTTTAAAACAACAGAGCTTAAAAATGAAATTTACAAAAAGCCCTAAATTTAGGGCTTAAAAACTATTCTTCTTCGTTATTTAGTTTTTTTACTACCTTAACTCTTTCTATGGAATTTCCATCCATTTTTTTAACCTCATAATAACAAAGCTCATCTTCTATCCTGTCCCCAACCACAGGCAAACGCCCTAAAATATTAAACACATAGCCACCTATAGTAACTTGCTCTAAGTCCTCGCCATAGCTTATCAAAAGCATTTCCTCAACCGTTTCTATATCGCAACGCCCTTGAAATTCATATATATTATCGGCAAGTTTTTTGTAGCTATCTTCTTCATTTTCGCTTTTAATCTCGCCAATAATTTCTTCCATAATATCTTCCATAGTCAAAATTCCAGCAGTTCCGCCATACTCATCTATAACCAAGGCTGTATGACTTCTTTCTTTATTCATTCTGACTAAAACCTTTGAAATACTGATATTTTCAGGCACTAAAATCAAAGGCTTGACAAAGTCATCTAAATTCTCACTTTTTAAATTTAGCTCATTTTGCACTATATCTCTTATATGAATCATCCCTAAAATATTATCTTTAGAGCCATCAATATATGGAAAACGCGTATGTTTATACTCGCAAATTATTTTCATATTTTCAGCATATGAGTTTTGTTTATTAAGACAAATCATATCCTTTCTAGGTGTCATAATTTCTTTAGCAACAGTATCGGAAAAATCCACAGCATTACGGATAATCTCAGTTTCAAATTCATCCAAAACACCGCCTTTTTGGCTTTCACTTGCTATGATTTTAATCTCTTCTTCGCTATGCGTTAGTTCGCTTTCCTTAGCTGGTTTTATCCCAAAAATTTTTAAACTAACCAAGGCTAAAAGGTCAAAAATTTTTATACAAGGTAAAAACAAAAGCCAAAACAAATGCAAAGGTCTAGCGATAAAAAGCACTATTTTATCAGCCATAGCTATGGCTATACTTTTTGGGACAAGCTCCCCTAAAACAACGTGCAAAAGTGTGATTAAACTAAAGGCTATAACAAAGGCTATAGTGTGAATAACAACAGCATTAAAACCAAGTTTAAGTAGTGGAATTTCAAGCATTTTTGCAATGGCTGGTTCTCCTATCCAACCAAGTGCTAAAGAACTTAAAGTTATGCCTAGCTGACAAGCACTAAGATAGGTATCAAGCCTTGAAGTTACTTCTAAAGCTTGTTTTGCTCCTGCTTTTTTCTCTTTTAACATCTCTTCAAGTTTAGTTCTTCTAACCTTAACAATGCTAAATTCAGACAAAACGAAAAAACCATTTAAAAACACTAAAATTAGTGCAACGATAACCATAAAAATAGAATATCCTACATCAAAAGACGCAACCTGACTGGGGTCCAAAAAAGCTCCTTAATAAAACTAAATAAAATGTTTATTATACACAATTAAAAATTAAAATTTCACTAAATGTGATTATATGAAATATTTTTTTCAAATTCCCTAAGCCTTTTGTAAATGCTTCTAAGTTGAGTTATAGTAGTCCAATTTGTTATAAAAACGCTAAAAGAGCTTCTAACCTGATCAAATGCATTATTTATTTGCATAACTATACCAAGCCCTATAAGTCCAGCAAAAAGCCCAGGAGCCATAATCAAAAATGGCACTATGACTATCATTTGCTCAAATAAAATAAGCCAAATATTAAAATAACCATAATGTAAAAAAAGTCTTTTATAATTAAACTTAAGCCCCGTAAAAAGCTCTAACATAGTAGCTTCTTTGGCATATTTTTCGCGGTTATCCTCAGCAAAAACTAACTCCTTTCTAAAAGCAGCTTCTGTTTTTTGATTATTATACTCAAGTCCGGGCAGTTTAATGCCTACAAACCACGATATAATAAGCCCTCCAAGCGAGATTAAAAGCGCTACATAAACAAGCAAACCATCCAAATTTTTCAAAAAATAAAAACTAGAATTCTCGCTTAAATTCGCAAACAAAGCCTTGCTTACAAGCTCACTTAAGCTCCACAAAATAGGTATAAAAGCTACTAAAGTCATTAAAGCTTTTATAAAACTTAAGCCTAAACTTTCTACAATTTTTGAAAAATTATAAGTATCTTCTTGAATTCTTTGCGAACTCCCTTCTATGTTATCATTTTTTTGTTTCCAAAATTTAAGATAAGAAAAAGTCATAGCCTCACGCCATTTAAAAGCATAAATACTTGCAAAATAAATATTTATCGTAGCTATTAATACATAAGGGATAGCAATTGCTAAAAAAACAAAAATTAAAGAGTAAAAATCATTTATAGAGTAAAAACTCTTTTCAACCATAGCCTTAAAACCAAAAAATGTCTCAAGCAAATTTTGATAGTAAAACAAAGCACCCTTGTTTAAAAAGTTAGCATTTTGCAGGTTTTGTAAAGCCTTTTCGTTAGCTTCTTTTATAAGGCTTGCATTGAGTTCAAAATTTGTATTAGAGTTTAGAATTTCAGGCTTTTGTAAGACATTATAAAAATCGCTATACCAAGAATTTATAGCCACATTAAGACTTGTTTGAATATATAAAAAAAATAAAAGCAAAAAAAGCCCCAAATAAGCCCACAAAGCCCATTTTTTACTCGCGAAAAACGAAGAAAACATAAAAGTCCTTAAAAATTTAAAACTCTAAAATTTTAATCTCTTTTTCTAAACAATACACCAAAAAAGCCCTAGTTATAGGCTTTTTAAGTATATTTTTAATAGCCTTTTTATAAAAACTAAGTTGTATTTTATGCTCGTTTTCAAAGCTTTGCCCTGTTTTGTAATCAATCACAAAGGCTTCATTTTCGCTCAAACAAAGCAAATCAAGCTGTTTAAGCTGTCCTTCAAAACTTAAGGCTTGTTCTTTAAAAAGGGTTTTATCCTTAATCAAAGCCTTAAATTCTTCATTTAAAATTAAATTTTGCACCCTTTCAAAAACTAAGTTTAAAGACTTTTCATCCAAAATGTGCCTAAATTTCTTAGCAGTTCTTGCTTTTAAATTTTCTAAATTTGACTCTTTAAAATCAAAATTTTGCATAAAAAAGTGAAAGGCATCGCCAAAAATTATCTCTTTGTTTTTAGCTTTTACCTCAGTTTTAAGCTCTTGTTTTGGCACTTTTTCAAAGCTTTCAAGCTCATTTTTTAAATTTTCTTGTTTGCTTTCATCTTTATCAAATAAGGGCTTTGAAAGCTCCATATTGGGCAAATTTAGATAAGCTCCACAAAAATAACTAAAATTTCCACCTTTTGCAACAGCTTCATTTTTTTTGATGATAAAAAGATTATTTTTAGCCCTTGTAAATGCGACATAAAGGGTATTTAACTTATCTTCTTTATCATTTTTTTCTTTTTTTTGAATAAATTTCATATAAGATTTATCTTTTATATTTTCTTTAATATCATCCTTAAAACAAAGCTCAAGCCCCAAATCAACATCATATTCTGTCAAAATTTTACTGCCTTTTGGTTTTGTTTGTAAAAGATTATCAAGCAAAATCACGCTTTCAAACTCAAGCCCCTTAGACTTATGATAAGTCATAACGCTTATGCCAAAATTTTCTTCATTGTTAATCTTTAAAGAACATTCCTCAAACAAAAGTTCTAAAAAATTTTGCTTAGTACTAGCATATTCTAAAAACTGCACCAAAGCACTATCATCTAGGCTTAAGCCAAGCTTTTTAATCAAATAAACACAAATTTCAACAGGACTTTCAAAAAGCCTTAAATTTAGTCTTTGTGGGATAAAAAGCTCACTTTGAAAGCTCTCATTTTTGGCTAGTTTTAAATACTCTTTACAAACTAATTCATCATCATTTAGCAAACTTTTACACACCTGCAAATAAAAATCATCACCAAAAATGCAGTATTTAGCATAGTTTAAAAGCAAGGCTACACTAGCTTTTTTTTCAAGCAAAATATTACTTTGCGTAAAGGCTTTTAGTCCTTTTTCTTGCAAAAATTCCACCAATTCATCAGCATCGTCATTTTTCCAGCACAAAACGCAGGTTTTGTTTAAATCCCCGCCATTTTCTTGTAAAAACAAAAGCTCTTCAAAAACAGCCTCATAGGCTTTTTCTTTTTGTTCTTTAGCATCTTGCTCACAACTTGTTCTTATGCGTAAAAAGCCACCTTTTTTGCTTTCTAAAGCCTTTTGAGGTGTGTAGTTTTCATAGATTTTACCAAAGGTTTCATTTACAAAATTTACTAAATTTTCACAACTTCTATAGTTTGTATCAAGGCTTTGAACTTTGATTTGCGGGAATTGTTTTTGCAATAAATCAAAAAGCTCTTTTTTAGAATTTCTAAAACGATAAATGCTTTGTTTTTTGTCCCCAACATAAAAAAAACTTCTAAATTCTTTCGTGCCTTTACCAGAAAGAAGTTCCTGCAAAATAGGCTTTAAAATTTCATATTGGATTAAATTTGTATCTTGAAACTCATCGATTAAAAGATGACTTATAGCCCCATCTAAACGAAAATAAATAAGCTCTTTGTCCTCGCTTTTTATGAGTTTTAAAACATTTTTAGCCACATCTTGAAAACTTAGCGTGTTTTTACTTTTGTTTAAAAAAATTCTAGCTTCTTCAAAATGCTTTAAAAAGCTAGAAATTTCAGCCATTTTAAACTCATCGTAAGTTTTCGTATAATTTTTAATTTCTATTAATAATTTCTTTCTTAAATCTAAAAACTGCGTATCTTCTTTTATCTTTTTAAAATAGTCTTTTTCCAAATCACAAATCACAGGTTTTTCGCAAAGCTTATTTAGAACCGCCTTGTTTTCTATGCTTTCAAAGTCAAAATTTTTAATATAATTTTTAGCCGTGCTTAAATTTAAAGCATAGTTTTTAAATTTCAAAAAAGCATCATTTACCAATTTTATACTCTGATTTAAACTTGTAGAATTTACTTTTTTATCGATTTTAATATCGTTATCATATAAGGTTTGCAAGTGATTAAAAAAATTACTATCCACTTTTTCAAGGTAAAAAGCAAGGCTTTTAAGCTCTTTTTCGTTTAATTTTTCTAAAAAAACTTCCTCAGTATCAAGCTCCTTATCTTGTAAAGCAAAATCGCTCATAAGCCCTAAATTTAAAGAAAAAGCCTTTAAAATTTTTGTAAAAAAACTATCAAAGGTAAAAATTTTTAATCTAGCCCTTAAAAATTCAGTCTTTCTAGCATTTCTTAAGCTTAAAATTTCACTTTCATTTTTTTCTAAAAGCTCACAAAGTGCCTTTAACTCAGCTTCTTTTTTTTCTAAATTTAAAAAAGTGGAAAGTATCCTTTCTTTCATTTCGTTGGTTGCTTTTTTTGTAAAACTTATGGCTAAAATTTCATTAATCTTTGCACCCATTAAAATCAAAGCTATAAAACGCACACTCAAAGCAAAGGTTTTTCCGCTTCCGGCACTAGCTTCTAAGGCTAAAAAAGGCTCAAAACTCATTTTAAATCCTTTTCATAAATGAGTTTATAAGGACAATACTCATTTTTTTTAGAATTTTTAAAGCAAATTTCTTTTTCTTGCATTATGTTTAAAAACTCGTCCTTAAGTTCGCTAGCTTTGTGTTGTGAAGGTATTTTTTCTCCAGTTTTAAGATCATAAAAATAAGCCTCGCACTCCTTATCAAATATAAGCTCATAAAAGGCTAACTGATAAGATTTATCGTCTATCTTGCCACTTTTATAATCAATTATCAAAAATGTCCCATTCCTTTCATCTATACGATCAATCACGCCTCTAAGCTTGATTTTGCGATTATTAAGCGTGATTTCTTTTGGATTTTGCATAAAATCAAGCTCAGTAGCATAAATCATAAAACCGCTCTCAAAATGCTCATTTTCAAGTATTTCAAATTCCTTAAATCTAAGTTCATATCTTTGTATATCAAGCTTTGAAAAATTTAAATGGCTTTTTTCAAGCCTTTGCTTTAGTAAAATAATAAAATCATCACAAGAAAAATACGACTTTTTATCCTTATAATAACTTTCCAAAAGCTCGTGTAAAAAGCTTCCCACATCCTTAGCATTTAAGGCTGTGCTTAAGGCTCTTGGCTCTTTTATTTTTAAGATGTATTTATAAAAAAAACTTCTTTTATGATTTAAAAAAGTTTGAAATTTACTAGCACTTAAAGCACTTTCAAACAAATCATACTCAAAAACTAAGGCTTTAAGTGGATTTAAATTTATATTCTTTGGTTTATAATCTAGCTCTAAAGCCTTTAAAAAAGCCTTTTGCGAATACTCATTTTTAGTTTTCCAGCCAAGCTCTTCTAAAAAAGAACTTCTAACTCTTTCTTCGCTTTCCACATAGCAAATGCTGATTTTACTAGCAGTTTTAAAAAGGCTTTCATAGTAAAATCTTTGCATATTTTCCCTATTTTCGTGTGATATAAGCCCTGCTCTTGTGCGAACACTATCATTTAAAAACATCTCATTTACACTTTTTTTAGGGATAAACTCATCGTTAAAATCAACCACAATAACCCCATCAAAGCTTAAATTCCTACTTTCCAAAAGCCCCATAACAGTAACAGCACCACCGCCTACAAAGCTAGTTTTAAGCTTTGAAATTTTTGTTAAAAAAAGCTCTAAAAGCTCTTTAAGGCTCAAATTCTCGTTTTCAATCAAACTCTTAAGTTTGTTTAACTCGCTTTCAAGCTTATTTTTAAGCTCTTCATTTTCATTTTTACTTAAGGGTAAAATCAAAGCTAAAAACTCATCATAATAAGCTTTTTTTAAAAAATTTTCCTTTAAAAGCTTAAAATTTTTAAGCTCAAAACTTTGCAAAAGAGTATTATTAAGATCAAATGCTTCGCAAGTTTCAAAATAATTATCCCCCTCAAAAAGCTTAAAATTCTCATCATTTAAGGCATTAAAAAGTGCTTTTAAACTCTGATAAAAAAAGCTTTCTTTAACGCTTATTCCTGAGGCGAAATTTAACATATTGTTTTTATCAAATACCCTTAAAAGTTCGCAAAAACTTTCATTTGGCGTTATAACAACTATTTTTTGAGGATTTATACCAGCTCTTATAAATTTAGAAATTTCATTAAAAACAAAACTAGTCTGCAAGCTTTCAAGCTCGAAACTACAAATATTTGCTTCCTTAGTTTTAAAAATAAAATCATCTTTTTTTAAAAGTTTCTTAGCGCTTAAATCAAACTCATAAAATTTATCTTTTTCAAGTTTTAAATTCTCAAAAAATGGTAATTTTTGTAAAAAATCTACATTAAATTTACTTGTTTTAAAACGCAAAATAGTAGGAAGCTCTAAACTTATCTTTAATAAAAGCTCGATTTCAAAGGCATTTAAAAAATTTTCAAGCTCAAAAACACAGCCATCAAAATTCTTTAAAAAATCCAAATTTAAACTATAATCTTTAACAATACTTAAATCATCAAAAAGCCCAGCTTTATGTAAATTTGACAAATAATTTTTTAAAAGCTCCTCTAAAATGTCTAAATGCTCATCATACAAAGCATAAAAATCCTGATTTTTAAGCTCTTTAATCTCTTTTTTGGCAAGGCAAAGCTCTTTAAAAAATGAGAACAAATACTCATAATTTTTTAAAAAAGCAAAAAAATTACTTGGAATTTTAAGCACACTTTCGCTTTTTTTGCATTGCTGACAAGCCTTTTGCATTAAAAGCAAACTCTCATACTCACTTGCTTTAAACTTATCACTTATTAATAAATTTTCAAAAAAATCTACAACACTAAAAGCCTTATCAAGTAAAGAATTTTGACTTTTTTTACTCTCGTAAAAATCTTTTACGGCTCTATTTGTAGGGAAAATTATAGCTTTCATTTAACTAGAATTTCATAGTTTTTAAAGCCGACAAATTCGCTATTTTGTGCTTTGATTTTCACTTGATATCTACCCTTTTTAAGCCCTGTTAAATCAAAACTTAAAATTCTAGTTTTTAAATTAGGGTTTAAATCTTTAAATACAAGCACTTTATCTTCTTTATTTGTGTGAGGGCGAGTAAGTCTTGCACTAATGTTTAAATCCTTAGCCTCAAATTCACCCAGTTTTTCTATAAAAAGCTCAAATTTTTCATTCTCTATCACAAAGGCAAATTGCTTTCTTTTTTTGTTAATTAACTCTTTTTTATTTGTAATAAAAAGTTTAAAATTCTCATCAAAAAGCCTTTGTTTTACTTGAATTTCATTAAAATTGCTCTCAACATTTTGATACTTTTCAAAGTAAAAATCATCCTCATAAACCGGATAATTACTAGCAAAAACTATAGTTGCAACGCAGGCTAAAACTATGCCAAACAAAGAAAGTAAAATTCCAATAGGCCAAAAGGTCTTATTACTCAAATTTTTCTCCTTTTCATTCTTCTGTGTGCATAGTAAAGTAGGGCAAAACAGATAAAACCATAAATTAGAATTCTTAAGATATTTATGGTGTCTTTATTTGCATTTCCTACCGAATTTTCAAGTTTTATATTTAAAGCTTTTGCTAAGCGATCACTTATATCAGCGTAGCCGTTTAAAATAGCAGCGTTATAAATATCACCCTTTTTAGTAGCAAGTATAGGAAGTATAGAACCTGTGCCAGGATATGGGCTAAGCACTGCTTCTTTGTCTATCAAGGCTAAAGCTCCTTTTGAGCCTATGATATCCACCTTTTTGGAATTTGTGGATAATAAAAGCAAAATGTAAGACTTTGGTAATTGTTCTTTGAAATTTGATAAGTCTTGCATTGAACTTTTCTCACCAACTGCAACGCCTAAGAAAATTTCACCTTTTTCAAAAAGCTCTTTACCCATTTTATTAAGCTCATTTACAACCTTTTGATTTAATATATTTTCATTATAAACCACAGCATCAAGGGCTAGAATTTTAACAGGTAAAATAAATAATAAAAAGATGGCAAAAAAGCCATCTTGTAGTTTTTTCATCATCCTATAGAAAGATGATTTATAGTTAAAACCGACCAAGCGGTAATAGCAGCTGAAACGACTAAACCAATGACAATTAAATACTCTAAAGCTTTACTCATTGTTTTTCCTTTATGATTCTATGTTCTTGTTCTTTTGAGCCAAACATTTTTACGCTTTGAATGTCCTTTAGCGTATATGGTTTTTGCATAACTTCTTGCTGAGCTTTTAAACCCCACACACTAAGTGCTGCTAAAATGGAAAGCAAAAGCACAACAGCTATTAAAAAACCACTAAGTCCGTTTAATGCAAAAACGCTTCTATTAGTATTTTCCATTACTCACCCCTTGAAAGAGAAATCACATATTCGCCAACAGCTTGTTTTTGAATGTCATTTAAAATGCTAGAGTTAAACGATGGCATAACGCCTATATGTCCTGCTTTACCGCGGTTTAAAACCTCTTGCGTAAAAGTAGCTGAACCGTAATTAGTCAAATTTGGAGCCATCACTTCACCACCAATTATACCAGTGCCATCCTCGCCGTGACAAGTAACACAAGTTGCAAATACTTCTTTGCCCCTTGCTACTAAATTCTCATTTTTAGTATTTTTAATGGCTGAAATTTCTTTTGCTACATAGGCAGCAACAGCTGGAATATCCTCAGGTGCTATGCCAAGTTCAGCTGCTGGAGTCATTTCTCCCATAAGATAATTCATACCCTTAGAACCTTTGCTTATGGTATCTATCAAGCCTTCTTCGCTACCCCAAACATTTAAATTCTGAGCCTTACCATTAATACCATCACCTGTTATGCCGTGGCAGGATGAACATTGCACTAAAAAGACATTTTGCCCCATAGCAATCTTTTCTTCTTTAGATAGATTTTTAAATTTATCCGTAAAATTTGCATTATGAGCTGCGACTTCTTGATTGTATTCTCCAATTTGAGAATAAGCATTTAAAGGATAGCCCCATAAAAAATACCAAATCGCCCATACTATAGTTAGTAAAAACACTACAGCCCAGCCGGTAGGAACAGCATTTTTATACTCTCCTATCTCATCCCAGCTATGCTCACTAAGTTCTGCATTTTCTTTTTTAACTTTCATTTGTTGAAACATTCTACCTACAACAACAAGCGTAATTAGAATGATTAAAATAGCACCAATCAAAGACAAAAGATTGACATTATCTTGTAAATTTAACCATTGCATTAAGCACTCCTTTTATTTTCTAAAATACCATCATCAAGCTCATCGTTAAGTGCGAGTTTGGCGTATTTTTCATAGTTTCTTTCACCTTTTTTTTCTCTTTTGTAAAGATGAAAATAATAAGCATACAAAACAACAGATAAAAATACCACAAAGGCGAAAAATCCATACCCTTGAAATAACTCCCACTCATACTTTTGAATGGATGATAAATCTAGTGTGAAAAGCCTTGCAATCACACTAAAAACTATTTCTAAATTTTCCATAGCTTTCTCATTTTAAGCTATTTAAATAAGCAATCAATGCCACAATCTCTTTTATCTCTCCGCGAGCAAAAGCATCTTTTACCTCTTGGTTTTTCATTTGTGCGACTATGGCTTCAGCTTCAGCTTTTACTTCTGCATTAGCTTCTTCAAAACTTCCAAGTTTAACACCTCCTTGTGTATCGTAAGGAACATTGAAAACATTTTTCACAGTTAAAGCCTCAGCATAAGCTGTTTCTATGTCGGCATTATTTTTAAACATATGCTTATAAGCTGGCATTATAGAGCTTGGCACAACTGAAGTTGGATCAAACATATGATTTTCGTGCCAATCAGCTGTTCTATAATTTCCCACACGAGCTAAATCAGGTCCTGTTCTTTTTGAACCCCAAAGAAATGGTCTATCATAAGCAAATTCACCACTCACAGAATACATTCCGTAGCGGTCAGTTTCTGCTTTAAAAGGGCGTATGAGCTGAGAATGGCAAGCATTACAGCTATCTTTTATATAAATGTGTCTTCCAGCAAGTTGTAAAACACTATATGGTTGCTTACCCTCAATAGGTCTTGCATTTTCAGCAAATTTTGGTAAAACCTCAATCACACCAGCATAAGCTATCACAATAAATACTGCTACAGCAAAAAAGAATGGATTTTTTTCTAACCAACTAAACATTTTATCTCCTTTTACGCTGCCATAGGTGAAGCACTTTTTGGTTCTTTATCAAGCACTTTTCCGCAAACAATTGATTTATAAATATTATAAGTAAACATAAAAAATCCTATGAGATACAAAAGCCCACCAATAGCTCTAATCCAATAATAAGGAATAATCGCTTCTACAGTATCTATAAAGGTATAAAGCAAACTTCCATACTCATCAGTAGCTCTCCACATCATACCTTGTGTAATACCTGCTATCCACATTGAAGCAAAGTAAAGCACTATACCTGTAGTTTGTATCCAAAACTGAGCTTCCATTAAAGACTTGCTGTAAAGTTCTCTTTTGAAAATACGCGGAGTCATATGATAAAGTGCTGCCATAGTCATAAAGCCAACCCAACCAAGTGTTCCATCGTGCACATGCCCTGGAATCCAATCTGTAAAGTGAGCTAGAGCATTTACTGATTTTATAGAAAGAATCGGTCCTTCAAGTGTTGAAAACATATAAAAAGTAGAAGCTAAAATCATAAATTTAATCAAAGGACTTTCTCTAAGTTGTTCCCATTCGCCTTTCATAGTAAGCAAAATATTAATCGCTGAACCCCAAGAAGGCAAAATTAAAACGATAGAAAAAATCGAACCCATAGTTTGCATCCAATCAGGCACAGTAGAATAAATCAAATGGTGTCCGCCAGCCCACAAATAAACAAACATCAAACCCCAAAACGCAAACAATGAAAGTTTATAAGAAAAAATCGGCTGTCCGCTTTCTTTTGGTAAGAAATAATAAATTTGAGCGATAATCCCAACTGTGAAAACAAAAGCAACAGCGTTGTGTCCATACCACCACTGAACTAAAGCGTCATTTGTTCCAGCATACATAGAAACGCTATGCCACCAATTTCCCATTCCGCTTACAAAATAAGTAGGAATTTCCATATTATTGAAAAGATAAAGCATAGCAATACCGAGAAAAGTTGCTATATAATACCAAAGAGAGATATAAAGCGTTTTCTCGCGACGAATTCCAATAAGTCCAAAAATACTCACTCCCCAAAGCACCCAAACAAGCACAACAAGGATATCAAGAGGCCATTCAAGCTCTGCGTATTCTTTTGATGTCGAAATTCCAGCAAAAAGCGTTAATACAGCAACGACCATTAAGATTATATAAAGCCAAAAATGAAGCTTACCAATAAACATTAAAAACGGCGATTCTGCCATACTTACCTTAAGAACGCGTTGCCCTATGTAATACCAAGTAGCCCAAATTCCAGAGAGCATAAAACCAAAAATCACTCCTGAGGTGTGAAGTGGTCTAAGCCTTGAAAAAGTTGCATACTCACCTGCTAAATAGTTTAAGTCAGGATATGCCATCTGAAAAGCTATAAGAGTTCCTATAGCCATACCGACAATGCCAAACAATATAGTTGCAAACATAAAGTATTTAGCAACCGTATAGTCGTAATTCAATACCTTACCTGGGTGCATTGACTTCTCCTTAAAAATTGATAAAAAACTTATTATTATAGAATATTAATTATACAATTTTTCTTAAAAAGAATAATTTTGTTAATAAAACATTAATTTTTTATAAAAATTTAAACTTATCTTTTTTGCAGCAAATTCCCTACTCCTTACTTCACTATCACATTAGCCTGTCCTAAAGGAGGAGCAAAGGTAAAAAGCTGTTTGGGTTCA
>Cebus_capucinus_imitator_PRJNA485217_SSR105__coassemble_255_pt1 | contig 32986 bp, 34 predicted proteins | sample Cebus_capucinus_imitator_PRJNA485217_SSR105__metabat2_low_PE_008 | metagenome-assembled genome bin Cebus_capucinus_imitator_PRJNA485217_SSR105 | reverse complement strand
TATCGCAAAGAAAGCTTCCATCAGCTTGTTTTAAGATTTCATTTCTTACATTAAGTCCTACAAAGGTAAAAATTCCAGGAACTTTAAGATCTCTTATAGAGCCATCTTTTAGCTTAACTTTTACGCCACAAACACCGCTGTTATCGCCATATACTTCATCAATACTTGCATTTGTTATAAATTCTATCTTTTCATTTTTTCTAGCTTTTTCCACAGTGCTTGGAGCGGCACGAAATTCATCTCTTCTATGAATAAGATAAACTTTTGAACAAATATTTGCAAGGTATTGTGCTTCTTCAAGAGCCGTATCGCCACCACCTAAAACAGCCACTTCTTTATTTTTATAAAAAAAGCCATCGCAAGTCGCACAAGTGCTTACTCCTTTGCCAAAAAACTCATCCTCGCCTTTAAATCCTGCTCTTTTAGGAGCTGAACCTGTGCAAACTATGACAGCTTTTGCCCTTGTACTTTTGCCACCCTCAAGAAAAATTTCAAAACTTCCGTCATTATTTTTACTAACTCTTTCAACACCTACCATTTCGTGCTTTAAACCAAAACGCATACATTGCTCATTCCAAGGTTGCATAAAAGAAATTCCATCCATTACACTAGCAACACCTGGATAATTTTCTATCTCTGAACTTGAAGTAATTTGACCGCCAGGCATACCTTTTTCAAACATTACAACATCTTTAAGTCCGCCTCTAGTAGCATAAAGTCCAGCACTAAGTCCAGCAGGACCTCCGCCAATAATTGCTAAATCTAACATAATATATCCTTTTGTAAATTTTTAGTGGGTATTATAAGGAATTTTTTATTAATAAGTAATAAAATTTATTAATTAATACAAATTAAATTTAAAAAGTGAGTAATCCTCGCCGAAATTTGCGAGGATTAAGTTTCATTAAAGCAAAGAATTTAGTTTATCAGTTATGGCTTGTTTGCTTTGAGCACCAACTAATTGATCTACAACTTCGCCATTTTTAAAGAAAATAAGAGTTGGTATAGAGCGAACTCCAAATTCTGCAGCCAAATCGCTTTGATCATCGGTATTTACTTTGCAAATTTTTGCCTTGCCATCAAAGTCATTTGCAAGCTCATCGATAACTGGAGCAAGCATTCTGCAAGGTCCACACCAAGGTGCCCAAAAATCAACTAAAGCCACGCCCTCTTTTGCTTGAGCGAAGTTTTCGCTAGTAAGTTCAATGTATTTTCCCATAATTTTTCCTTTCAATTTTTTGAGTGAAATTGTAGTTTATTTTTGTAAATATCAGCTTAAAAACTAATATTTTCACAAAACTTAATTTCATCATTTTTTATACAAATCAAATCAAGCTGAAAATCGCTACAAATTCCTTTTTTTAGGTTGTAAAATTCTATTGTTTTTAAAATTTTATCATATTTTTTCTTATCCAAACGCTCATAAACTTCATAGTCATTTTGCGTAAATTTTACTTCTATAAAATGTAAAATTTCATTTTTTTTAGCGATGATATCAATCTCGCCAAATTTAGAATGAAAATTTCTTTTTAAAATTTCAAAGCCTTGTTTTTTAAGATATTTACAAGCCTTATTCTCTCCTAAAATTCCGCTTAAATACTCATTAAGTGCCATTAATTTTCTATTCTCATCATAAAAGGTGTTGATTTTATAAAACTTTGTTTGTTTAGAATTTCAAGCAATTTTTGTATACTTTTTTCATAAGTAAAATGCGTTGTAAAAAACAAGGTGCTAAAATTCTCATCTTGTTTTGGCTTTTGCAAAAAGCTGTCTATTGAAATTTCATTTTCGCTCATTAACTGAGTGATTTTAGACAAAACGCCGATTTTATCTTCTACTTTTAACCTTAAATAATATTTTGTGTAAATTTCATTTTTCGGTAGAAGTTCGTATTCCAAGTCATTTGTAAAGCCTAGCATAGCGGAATTTGCCTCACCTTTTGCTATACTTAAAATATCGCTTATAACGGCACTAGCAGTAGCGTCCCCACCAGCTCCAGCTCCGTAATAAAGGCTTTCTTTAAGCATATCGCCATTAATATTTATAGCATTCATCACACCATCAACTTTAGCAAGCATAGTATTTTTGTCTATTAAAGCAGGGCTTATCCTTAACTCTACTTTTTTATCATAAACCTTAGCAATACCCAAAAGTTTAATAGCAAAATCAAATTCTTTTGCAAAATACATATCCTCAAGGCTTATTTCATCGATGCCCTCTATTAAAATATCCTCAGGCTTAGCTCTTAAATTATACGCAATGCTTGCTAAAATCAAAAGCTTATGTGCTGCGTCAAAGCCTTTAATGTCAAAGCTAGGATCAGCCTCAGCATAACCTAAAGCCTTTGCTTTTTCAAGGGCGTTTTTAAAGCTTAAATTTTCATTACTCATAGCACTTAAGATAAAATTACTTGTGCCATTTAATATGCCTTTTAAACTTAATATATTGTTTGCACTAAGCCCTTCTTTTAGGATTTTTATAATGGGAATTCCACCAGCCACACTAGCTTCAAAGCCAAAAGCTATATTGTTTGCTAAGCTTTCAAGTTCGTAGCGGTAGTATGCCAACATAGCTTTATTTGCCGTAACCACAGGCTTTTTTTTCTTTAAAATTTCGCAAACTATTTTAAAAGGCTCTTCTATCCCACCCATTAATTCTACAAAAATATCAGCATTTGAGTTTAAAATTTCATTGATATCTTGGGTTATTTTAATGGGAGCGTTTTTTTTAGGACTTCTTGTAAGGGCGATTATGGGTTTTATGCTTTTGCCACACCTTGCACGGATGAGTTTTTCGTTTTCTAAAAGAAATTTAACAACAGCACTTCCAACCACGCCATAGCCCAAAATAGCAACTTTTAGTTCCATTTTTATACCTTAAATTTAAAAATTTTTTAATGTATTTTATCACAAAATAAAATCAAAGCCTTTTAAATTTATAATTTTGCAAATTTTTAAACTAAAAAGCTTAAATGCAAAAATTATTTCAAATTTCAAAGGCTTAAATTTAGCCTTATTCTTTCAAATACTTCTTGATATTTCTAGCTGCTTGACGAATGCGGTTTTCATTTTCTATTAAAGCAATTCTTACATACTCATCCCCAGCCTCGCCAAAGCCAAGCCCAGGACTTACCGCCACGCTTGCTTTTTGTAAAAGCTGTTTTGAAAACTCAAGGCTTTTAAGATGCATTTTAGAATTTGGCAGTTTAGCCCACACAAACATACTAGCACGAGGCTTTTTAAGAGTCCAACCAGCATTATCAAAGGCATCAAGTAAAACATCAAGCCTTTTAGCATAGGTGTTTCTTATCATCTCAACGCATTCTTGAGGTCCATCAAGTGCTATAGTCGCTGCTACTTGTATGGGAGTATACATACCATAATCAAACCACGATTTTATCTTTTTTAAAGCCGCTACTAGTCTTTTATTTCCCACGACAAAGCCCACACGCCAACCAGCCATATTATAAGACTTTGAAAGAGTGTAAGTTTCAACAGCCACATCCTTAGCCCCCTCAACCTCAAAAATTGAAGGCGTTTTATAATCCTCAAAGGTAAGATCTGCGTAAGCAATATCACTTATAACATAAAATCTTTCTTTTTTAGCCAGAGCAACAAGCCTTTCATAAAAGCTTTTTTCAGCCGTTATCGTGGTAGGATTGTGTGGGAAATTTACCACCACAAATTTAGCCCTTGGGATGCTTTCAAGCAAGGTTTTATTTAGGTTTTCAAAAAAGGCATTTTCATCAAGTTCAAAATGATCATTGTAAGAAAGCCCCATTTTAGCGACATTTCCCCCAGCTATAATAAAGGCTTGAGTGTGGATAGGATAAGCAGGGGTTGGCACTATGGCTACATCGCCAGGATTAATAACAGCCCTTGCTAAATTGACAAAGCCCTCCTTACTTCCCATAGTAGCTACCACTTCGCTTTCAGGATCAAGCTCAACGCCGTATTTTCTTTTATACCAATTACAAATTGCCAAACGAAGCTTGTAAATTCCCATAGAAGTAGAATACCCTGAGGTCTTGTCCTTATTCGCACTCTCACAAAGCTTATCGATGATGTGTTGGGGCGTTTTGCCGTCAGGATTTCCCATAGAAAAATCAATAATATCCTCTCCAGCTCTTCTAGCAGCCATTTTTATCGCATTTACTTCTGCGAAAACATAGTTTGGAAGTCTTTCTATAGTATTAAAGTGAAATTCGCTAAACATAATTAAGCCTTTATTTTTTAAGGGTGATTTTAAGTCCCCTTCTTATATTGTCTAAACTATATGAATCACTGATTATAGCGTATATAGCACCATTTGGGATAAGTTCTGAGAGATGATTATTTTGCTTTTTGCTCTCTATGCTTTTGATTAAATTTAAATTTTTATCTAAAAAAAAGATCTTTGGAAACCAAAAATCAGCCTCATTTGCGTCAATTATCAGCTTTGAAGCCCCTTTTAAAGCAAGAACATAGTCCTTTAAAGGTTTTTCTAAATTTTTTGTCAAATTTAAGCTTAAATCTACATTTGTCTTTAGCGTAGCCTTGCTAAAGTCTAGGTCGTATTCATAGTCATTTGCTCCGATTTTTTTAATGTCTTTTATAAAAACAGAATTTGCCTTTAAAAGTGTGTAAAAAGTGCCAGGATCTAGTATGTATTGGGATTGAACTTGTATGGTATAGTCTATATTGCCATCTCTTAAAATCAAATCAGTAGGGATAAAATAAATATATCCAGCATCTGTTAAAGCATCTGTTAGAATTTTAAAAAACATAATTTCATCGGCTTTTGCCTTGAAATTTAGTCTTAAATTTTGAGGGCTTTCTAGGGTTAAAAAAAGCAAGGAATTTGTTTTTAAAAGCTTTGAAAGCATTGCTATATCAACATTATTGTTATTATCTAAATAAGAATTATTTGGAAAAAGTAGTTTTAATTGAGAGTTTTTGCTAGGATTATTAATCAAATTTTTTGCTAACTCAAAGCTAGAATTTGCGGACAAAACACCTAAAAAAAGCAAAATAATGCAAATTTTTTTTACCATTCTTTACCCTTATTTAGCTTCATAAACTCATTAAGTGAAATGCTTGTGATTTTGCCATCTTTAATCAAAAAGCGTTTTGAATTTCCAGCTGTGAAATTTTGCTCTTTATCATTTTCATCAAAAACGCTTAAGGCTCCAGCCCCTGTTAAGACAAGCTTGTCGCTTTCAAGAGAAATGTTAAAATCATTTTCTTTTACAAGGCTTGTTTTTTTGAAAGTTTTTAAATCTATAATGCCTATCCAAATTTTAGCATTTGTCTTAAATTTAGCCTCTTTTAAAGGTTCATTACTTTGCAAATCTTCATTTAAGTTATTTTCAAAGCTTAAATTCTCATCGCTTAAATTCTGCTCTTCATTTGAGTTTAAGGGCTTAAGTTCTTCGCTTTGGCTTAAATTTTCTTCACTTTTTTTTGCTTCGTTATTATCTATTATAATAACTTGACTTTCAAGGTTTTGTAAATTTTGTTCAGCTTGTCCTATTATATCCACAACCGTGGTGCTTGTGGTGTTTTCTTCGCTTTTGAAAAATCCTTTTATATTATCAAAAAAGTAAATTCCGCAAAATATTAATATTAAAATTACAAACACAATTATGAAAACTAAAGGATTGGATGATTTTTGAGTGTAAGAATCAAGCTTTGGGATTATGATTTTTTTTTGACTATCTTGGCTATTTTCACTAAGATAAGCTTCAAATTCTTGTATAAATTCGCTAAAATCAAGCTCATATTCACGGCTTAAAATTTTTATAAATCCTCTCACATTAAACTGACTTAAGCTCTCAAAATCTTTATTTTGCAAAGCTTCTAAAAAGCTAAGCTCGATTTGAGTTTTACTAGCAACTTCTTTTAAATTTAAATCTTGTAATTTTTTATACATTTACTATCCTATCGCAAAGTATGGCAAAAGCAGCACTTACATTAAGGCTATCGAAATTATTTTTCATAGCTATGCCAACACATTCATCGCATTTTTTAATGACCTTTAAAGGTAGCCCAAAACCCTCGCTTCCCATAATCAAAGCCTTTTTTCCCTTAGGAAATTCTAGTTTATGAATTTCTTTTCCGCCACTTGCACTAGCAAAAATTTTAAAATCAAGCTGTTTAAGCTCGTTTAAAACGCTTAAAATATCATTACTTAAAGCTATGTTAATATCAAGTGCAGCACCGCTACTAGCACGGATAACGCCTTGCATAGCAAGGTTTTCTCCTATAAAAATAAGAGAGCTTACGCCTAAAGCATAGGCTGTTCTTGCTATGGCTCCTATATTTCCAACATCGCTTATACCATAAAGTATGACCAAAAAATCGCTATTTTTCAAAGCATTAAAACTTTTAAACTCATAGTCTTTAATGTCTAGCAAAAAGCCTTGATGATTCCCGCCCCTTGCTAAGCTTTGAGCGGCTTTAAAATCAAGCTTTTTTATCTTAAAACCTGACTTTGTAATTTCTTTAAAACTAGCCTTGTCGCACTCTTTTGCCAAATAAAGCTCGTTAATAAGCTCTTTGTGGCGGTTTAAAATGTAAAAAAACACCTGTTTTCCATAAACTATCATTGATTTTACCTAATTTTGACTTAAAAGCAGTTTGCAATAAAGCTCTTTTGAACTTTTTCCATTAATTTTTGCCAAAAGTTTAGCCTTTGTTTTTAATGGTAAGTCAAGTTCTAAAATATCACTTTCACAAAGCAAATTTTGACTAAAATTTTCTTTTGAAGAATTTACTACTAAAACCCATTCTCCGCTTAAATTAGCACCCTTTAAAAGCTCTAGCAAATCCTTTGCTCTAGCCTTAAATTTACTTTCAAATTTTTTACTAATTTCTTTTATGGCAAAAAGTTCTTTATTTTCATCTAGTTTTGAAATTTCTTCCACTAAAGATAAAATTCTCTTAGGTGATTCATAAACTATGCTAGGATAGGGATTTGAAAGAAGTTTTTCAATGTCTTTTTGCCTTTGTTGTCCCTTATTTGCTAAAAAACCCATAAAAATAAATTCTTTCTCGCAAAAGCCTGAATTTACTAAGGCTACTAAGGCAGCATTTGCCCCACTTAAAACTTCAAATTTTATATTTTTTTCAAGAGCAAATTTAATCAAAGCATTTCCTGGATCGCTAATGCAAGGCATTCCAGCGTCACTTAAATACGCCACATTTTTTTCAAAAATACTTAGATCAATTTTTTTTAAAATTTCATTTTCATTATGTGAGTGAAAAGACACAAAAGTTTTAATCTCAATTTTAGCGTCAAATTTTTCGTTTAATAAAGCAAGTAAAGACTTGCAAACTCTAGTATCTTCGCAAAAAACAAACTCGCAAGTCTTTAAAATTTCTAAGGCTCTAAGGCTTATGTCGCCTAAATTTCCTATTGGAGTAGGAATAAAATAAAGCATAATGCTACATTGCGTATTTTTTCTTAAATTTCTCTACACGACCTGCCGCATCGACGATTTTTTCACTACCTGTAAAGAAAGGATGGCAGTTTGAGCAAATATCAACTCTTATCTCGCTTTTGTTGGATTTTGTCATAAAAGTGTTTCCACAAGCACAACTTACTTTGCATTCTACATATTCTGGGTGAATTTCTTTTTTCATAGCTTTTCCTTAAAATTTAAACAATAAGGCGTGATTATAAATCATTTAATATAAAAATTAGATTAATTTAAGCAAATTTAAAGCAAAATTTTAGAAGCTACGCCAATTATCGCCGTTTGTGCCTTTAAAATATTGTCTGTTTTAAGGCTGATTTTTCTTTGAAATAATTTTCTCTCACTTTCGCTAAATCCGCCCTCACAACCTATAAAATATATTTCATCTTCGCTAAAATTTTCACTATTTTCAGCACCAAAATCAAGCAAAATCGCATCACTAAATTTAGCGTGAAATTCCTTCACACTTTCAAAAAGTTCTATTTGCATTTTTTGCACTCTACCGCATTGCTGACAGGATTGAATTATGATTTTATCAAGTCTTTGCAAGGATATTTTAAAATTTCTTTGAGAAAATTCCGTAAAAACTAAAAAAAGTTTTAAAACCCCAAGTTCATTTAAAAAAGGCAGGGTTTTTTCTAAAATTTTAACATCAATTACTCCTAAGGCAAGTTTTAATTTGCTTTGCTTTTGATGGCTTTTTTCCTTGCTTAAAAGCTCTAAAATACAGGAGTTTTTGTTGAGCTTTGAAATTTTGTAAAGATATAAAAAATCATCTTGCAAATTACTAAGTTTTAAGCATTCATTTTCCTTAACTCTTCTTGCTTTTAAATGCTTAAAATCCTCATTTTCAAGGCTTATTAGCTCATTTTTAGCATTTTCATTGTATAAAAACTGCATATTTTCCCACTAAAAAAGGCAAAAATAATAACAAAATTTCACAAAGCAAAATCAAAAAACTAAGTAGTCTAAAATTCGTGTATCGCCTTAACATCCGTGCTTTTTTAAATTTTTTAAAGTGAAAAATAGCCAAAATAAAAATTAAAATCCAAGATAAAATCATAAGATAATAATTAAGCTTCATTTCAAATTTATTTAAGGCTAAAAGCAAACAGCCTGTAAAAACTATAAAGGCTAGAAAAAGATAATAAATCGGCAAAAAAAGCCTAATTCTGCGTATAAAAAGAAATTCTGTTTTAAAACTGCTTTGGGTTAAAATAAGATAAAAAAACATCAAAAAACCACTCGCATAAAGGCTGTAAAGATGAATTGCTAAAAAAAGCTCATAACTTTGATTCATTGTTATCCTTATTGAAATTTAGCTCATCATCAACTGGCAAGGGTAGATTATAATCGCTAAGCTCTGTTTTTTCATCATTTTGTTCTATTTGCACTACTTCTTGAACTTCATTTTTTGGCTTTAAGTTTTCGCTATCATCACACGATAAAAACAAAAATGAGGTAAGCAAAATCAAAATTCTAAGCATTTTCATTAAATTTCCTTTGGATTTATAAAAATTTCTTTTCTTTTTAATTTTTCATAAAAATTTATATCGCTCCACTCATCTTGTATGGCTTTTGAAAATTCTATCTCATCGAGTGAAATTTTTGGCAAAATTTCACTATAAGCATCTTCTTTAAAACCCTGTGCGTAGCCTGTTTGCGTCTCGTGAACTATAATGCTTTGTAAGCTTACTCCTTGTTCGCCATTAATCATTTTAGTTTGTTTTAAAAATGTATCAATAAGCACAAAAAATACTCTGCAAAAATTTTCAGCACTAACATTTACGGGCAAACTCACCCAACGAGCAGAATATTTTTTAATATCCTTAATGTAATTTTCATCATCTTTGTTAAAAAGCGTTATAGCGTGATCAAAACTATCAATAATTTGCCCTACATAGCCTTTCAAAAGCCCAAAGTCATAAACCATCCCAGCATTATCTAAATATTTACTCTCAAGCAAGACCTCAACCCTATAAGAATGCCCGTGAATGCTACTTTTGCAACGCTTAGATGAGCAAAATCTCACTATATGTGCGTTTTCAAAACTAAATACCTTTCTTATAATCACTCTTAAACCCCTGAAATTTTCAAAATTTTAGCCATTTTATTTAAATAAAACTTAAACACCTTCTTTATCATCCCAAATTCTTATATGCAAACGATCAGAATAATTAAAGCCATTTTTTATACAAAACAAAGCCACAGCTTTGGCATTTTGTCTAAGCTTAAACTCATTTTCTCCCATAGGCATACAATAAATTTCGTTTGGAACTTCTTTTATAATATTTTGAATTTGTAAAAGTGAGCTTTGTAAATTATTTTTTTCTAAAACAAATTTATAAAAACTATCTTTTGCATTTTCTTTTATGGCTTTTAAGGCTTTAAAATTTAAGCGTTTGTCTTCGCTAACTCCACTATTTTCAAGCTTTACACTTAAAGCAAAAATGCATTTTTTGTAAAATTCATACTTTTGAAAGTCTATTTCTATGCTACCATTACTTTCAAAATGAAGTTCTAAATTTTCTTTTAACAAGGCTTTCACAAAGGCTATAAAATCTTTATTTTTATGGTGAATTAGCGGTTCTCCGCCTGTTATTACTACTATTGTGTTATGTTTGTTTTTTAAGCTCATTATCCTAGAAAACAGCTCCTGAAAGCTTAAATTTTCATAATCGTTTTGAAATTCTTTTACAAAAACTGCTTTTATGGTATCGCAGCCTGTTAAAATTTCGCCATTTTTTTCTTTTTTAACCCCAAAGCCAAAGCAGTTAAAATTACATCCAGCAAAACGCACAAAAACAGCTAGTTTGCCACTATACTTACCCTCTCCTTGCACGCTTAAAAAGCTTTCTACAACTTGCATTTAACCGCCTGTTTGGTAAAAAGCGCGTGATGAAGTTTCATTATCCACAACGCTCCATTTGTTTTTTTCAGGCTTAGTTCTTAAAATTTCTCTCAAAATTTCTAAAGCAGCGTCTAAATCTCCGTTTCTAACGGCTTTTTTAATGCTTAAAGCCTCATCAAAATAAAGACAAGGTATAAGAAAGCCCTCAGCACTAAGGCGAATTCTATTGCAAGATTCGCAAAATTCATTACTATGAGGATCTATAATGCCAAATTCAAACCCATTAGCAGTATATATGCTAACAGGGGCTTTTTCCGCTTTTTTAACAAGCTTAATATCATAATTTTTACTTAAAATTTTTATAATCTCATCTTTTTTAAGCCCCTTTAACTGCCCGTAAGCGTGAGTGTTTTCCATAAATTCTATAAAGCGAATTTGTGCGTTTTTAAACTTAGAAAATTCTAAAAGCTCACAAAGCTCATTATCGTTAAATTCCTTAAGTACAACGGTGTTTAATTTTACTTTTAAACCAAGCTCTAAAGCCTTGTCAATGCCTTTTAAAACATCTTTTAAAACATCTTTTTGTGCTATTTTTTTAGCTTTTTTTTCATCTAAGGTATCAAGGGAAATATTTAAGCGTTTAAGCCCAGCATTTTTAAGCTCTAAAGCGTAGTTTTCAAGCAAAAAACCATTTGTTGTAATGGCTAAATCAAGGTCTTTTTTATAATCATTTATCATTTTTATAAAAACACTCAAATCCCTACGAAGTAGCGGTTCTCCACCTGTTATGCGAATTTTTTCTATACCCTCATCAATTGCAATTTTTACAAACAAAAAAAGCTCTTCAAAACTTAACAAATTCTCTTTTGGCTGATAATCAAATGGAATTTTAGGCATGCAATAAAGACAACGAAAATTGCATTTTTGTGTTACTGAAATTCTAAGATAATTTATCTTTCTACCAAACTGATCTATAAGCATTTAACCCTACTTTATAAGCTTTTTAAATTTCAAAACTAGCTCAACATTTCCAGTGCCAAGCCTCAAATCTTTAGCGATTTGTTCTATACTTTTGCCCTCTTTGAAAAGATTTTCTATCTTTTGCTCTTCTGAGTCAAAATTTGGAGTGAGTTTTGCCATACTTTTAGCCTTTTGCTCTAAATTTAAAAGGCGATTTTGCTGCTCGTTTTGAAAATCTTCTATGATATTTTCCATAGTTTTAAGTGTTCTTAAAACAGGATTGATTTTTGCACTAATTTGCTTTTCAAGCTCTATATTAAGCTCTTCTTTTAAAAGCGTTATTTTATAATCTTCTTCTTCTGTATTTTCATCTTTTACGCCAAGTTCTTTTCTAAAATAATGAAGCTCTTTTGTGATATCTTCTATAACGCCTTGTAACTTTGCTATTTTGGCATTACTTTCTTTATCTTTAATGTTCATATAAGCTAACATCGCCACTAAAATCACTACCAAAAAAACTAAATAAATTACATTATCATCCATTATTTTCCTTTTTGTCTCTTATGATATTTCTTTGAATTTCGACTACAAAGGTATCAAAGGCTAGTTTATCTTCTGGTTTTATTTTTATAATTTTTGCTAATTTATCACTTAAAGCCCTTATGAAAATGGCTATTTTTTGATTATTTAACTCAAATCTTAAGTAATATTCTTTATCTTTTTCTAAAATTTCATCCAAAAAATTTAAATGCTCGAAATTTAAAGACTCCACAATGCCCCTTTTTTCAAGTTTTAAAAGCTCTTCTTCCTTGCAAAGTTTGCTCTCAAGCCTTAAAATATCTTCTTTTAAACTTAAAAGAAGTTCAAAAATAGCCTTTTGACCCTCATCAAAATCAACCCTTAAGGCAAGTTTTTTCCACTTTGAAAGCTGAGATATAGCTCCAAGCTTAAAATATTCTTGCAAAAAATGATTATTTTCTAAATCACAGCTTTGAAATTCCGCTTCAAAACCACTTTTAAAAAGCTTTATTTCCATAATAAATCAACCAAAATAAAAATAAAAAACACCATACTTAAATACCCATTAAGAGTAAAAAACGCCTTGTCAATGTGAGCGAAATTCTTATGCACTATTTTTTGCTCAAAAATCAAAATAAGCCCACTAAGTAAAACGCCAAAAAGTGCTATTTTACCAAGTGCTACGCCCCAAACTACCCATACAAAAAGTAGCCAAAAAAGCACGGCTAAAATATGACAAAAAGCCGATATAAACAAGGTAGCTTTAGCTCCAAATTTCGCAGGTATGGAGTGAAGTCCTACTTTTTTATCATATTCCATATCTTGCAAAGAGTAAAGTAGGTCAAACCCAGCCGTCCAAAAAGTAACGCCAAGGCATAAAATCACGCTATAAATATGAATTTCTCCCATAACAACAATGCACCCAGCAACAGGAGCCATCCCTAAACAAAAGCCTAAAACTAAGTGTGCTAAAAAACTAAAGCGTTTGAAAGCTGAATAAATCATAAGCAAAAAAAGCACAGGAAAAGAAAGATAAAAGGCTAAAGAATTTATAAAATAACTACAAAGCACGAAAATAACGGCATTTACAAGGATAAAAATCCAAACACTAAAGCGACCTATTTTTCCGCTTATATTTGGTCTATTTGCACAGCGTGGATTGTTTTTGTCGATATCCTCATCCATTAAGCGGTTACAAGCCATTGCGAAATTTCTAGCACTCACAGCACAAATCACGCCCAAAATCAAAGCCTTAAAGCCAAACCAAACGCTATCATTTACAAGCTTTGAAGCCACCACCATAGAGCTTAGCAAAAAGGGCAGTGCAAAGATAGAGTGTTTAAAAACTACAAGTTCTAAGATATTTTTAAATTTAAGCCAGAATACTTCCATTTTTCTACTTTTAAAAATTTTTGCTATGATTTTACTAAAATTTTTATAAATTTTAGGATAAATTATCAAAATGTTTTTTCAAATAGCACTTATAGGAACAACGGCCTCCGGTAAAACAAGCCTAGCAAACGCTTTGGCTAGAAATTTCAAGGCAGTTATTTTAAGCCTTGATAGTCTTTGCGTTTATAAAGAAATAAACATAGCAAACGCAAAACCAAGCGAAGAGGATGTGCGAAATTTGCATTATTTTGGCTTAAATTTGTTAAGCGTTAAAGAGCATTTTAATGTAAGTTTTTTTATAAAAGAGTATGAAAAAGCTAAGGAATTTGCACTTTCAAAGCAAATTCCACTTATTATAGTTGGTGGGACTAGTTTTTACTTAAAAACTATGATGGATGGTCTAAGTGAAAATATAAAAGAGCTTGAAATAAAGCTTAGTAATGATGAAATTTATGCTTTGTTAAGTCGTTTAGATAAGGCTTACAAAGTCGAAAAAAATGACACTTATAGGTTAAAAAAATGGCTTAGTATTTATGAAAGCACTAAAGAAATTCCAAGTGAGTTTTTAAAAAGGACAAAACAAAATGCGGTGCTTGAAAACATCGAAATTTACGAGCTAGTTTGGGATAAAGAGCTTTTAAGAAAACGCATACAAGCAAGGACAAAACAAATGCTTGAAAATAATCTTTTAAACGAAGCAAAAGAGCTTTTTGAAAATTTTGATAATACCTTAAAACCTTTAAATTCCATAGGTTTAAAAGAATGCAAGGAGTATTTAGATGGCAAAATTTCACTAGATAAACTTGAATTTTTAATCTCAACTCACACAGCTCAGCTTGCAAAAAGACAAAGAACTTTTAATAAAAAATTCCAAAGCAAAGCCCTAGAATTTAATGAAGCCTTAGATTTTTTAAGTTCTAAATTTAGCTAAAAAATAAATCTTGTATTAAAATTTTAAAGCCAAGTATGATTAAAATTATTCCGCCTAAAAATTCGGCTTTATTTTTTAGAAAAATTCCAAATTTATTACCTATTTTTAGAGCTATTACGCATAAAATAAAAGTTATAAAGCCTATTAGAAAAATAGCTAAAACAACATTTACACTTATAAATGCAAAACTCACTCCAACAGCTAGTGCATCGATACTTGTAGCTATTGCCAAGGCTAACATTGTTTTGAAATTAAACTGATTTGAGTTTTTATCACAGCCTTCATTTTGAAAGGATTCTTTAAGCATTTTAAACCCTATGAAACTAAGCAAAATAAAGGCTATCCAATGATCAATACTTGCAACAAAAAAAGCAAAATTTACGCCCACAAAAAAGCCAAGCACACACATAAGAGCTTGAAATCCACCAAAATAAATTCCAACTAAGGCATAATGTTTAAATTTTAATTTTTCAACGCTAAAACCCTTGCACAAAGACACTGCAAAGGCATCCATAGCCAAAGCACAGGATAAAAACACTAAGCTTAAAAAATTCATATTTTTCCTTAAATCAAAGCTTTAATTTTACTTTTAATGGCTTAAAAAGTGAAATTATAATGAAAAATTATAAAAATTTTGTTTTATTTAATTTTCTTTGTTTTTTAAGCAAAATTTAAAATCAAAACTAAAAATTTCAATAATTAGCTTAAAGTAATCAAAATTTAATCAAACATTAAGAAAAAAAATATATAATTTCAACTCATTTTTGTTTTTACTCCTTTTAAGAGTGGCCCATTCGTCTAGCGGTTAGGACATCGCCCTTTCACGGCGGTAACACGAGTTCGAGTCTCGTATGGGTCACCACTTAGTTTTAAACTTTTCAAACTTCCATTTTTTACCTGAATTTTGTAAAATTGTGTTTTTGAATTGGAATTTAATAAACAAAAATATCAAAGCTGATATTATCTGTATTGGTAAATACTAAGGGAGAAAAATATGGACTATAAAAAGGCGTTTTATTCAAAGTTAGAAGATGTGTATTTGGGAGCAAAGATTAAGAATAGCATTGAATCTAATATGCAGAATCAAGATTCTATAGAATCTATGCGCCCTGAACCCCGCACCCTACCCTTTGGTAAGGCAGTAGATTCTATAAAATCTAAAAGCGGCTTTAGCAATCTATTACAAATAAAGCAAAAATATTTCGAGCATATTAAAAATTATTTAGACACCGCCATAAATGCGAGCGAAAATAATACGAGCGAAAAAAACACAAACAAAAACAACAAAAATGAAAACAACACAAGCGAAAATATAAACGATAAAAATAGAGAAAAAATGATTTATAACTATCTTTATACATTTTTTGATAGCTATCTAAACGAGAGCGGGACGCCCTTTTTTAACGATACGCCTATGTATAAAAATATCTATGCCAAGGTATATAGCAATAGCAAGGATACGAGCCTATTCTACAAAACGCAAAATCTCTACTATGTCAAAAGCGATACGATTTATCAAAGCATGACGTTAAGCACGCAAGATGAGAGCCTAACGATATATTTTGATGCGAGTGACTATAAACAAAACGCTGATAATGCCAAAAGCAAGATAGTCTTTAAGCTTGATTCTATAAATACAGAATCTATCACGCTAAAAGTGCTAAATGATAAGCAAAAAGATTTGTTAGAATCCACAAAAGAATCCGCAAATGTATTCAAATCCCACTCAAACGAGCTAAGCGAGGAGTTTATAAAGATTCTAAAACAGCATAAATTAAACAAAAAAGAAGAGGATATACTAAAGCTTATCAAAAGCTATAAAAAGCAAACCGAAATTGATTTTTTCATACACAAAAATGCTTATGAGTTTTTAAAAGAGCAGTTTGATTTGTGGCTTTTCTCCCACACGGCGAGGGATTTAGATACTGATTTTAGCTTAGCGAGTATATCGCTACTCCAGGATGTCCGCCGCATAGCCCTGCGGCTTATAGCCTTTATCGCCGACTTTGAAAACGAGCTAAAAGCGATATGGCTTAAGCCCAAATTTGCCAAAAATACGCAATATGTCTTTAGCCTTGATATTTTGCTAAAACAAGATTCTAAAATCTTAGAATCTATCGCGTATGATGAGGGATTTATGGAGCAAATAAAAGAATGGCAGGAGTTAAATCTAATAGATTTTTCTTTATTCTATGATGAGCAGGGGGCGAATGATGAAAACAAGCAGAATCTAGATTCTATAAACGACATAAATATCGATAAAATCATTCATGCCCTTACTAGTGATAGCAAATATCGCTATTTACCCATAGATACGAAGCATTTTAGCATAAAGACACGATATAAGATTCTAAGTAGCTTTGAGAATCTAGAATCTATCCTCAATGGCGAATTGATAAAAGCCGATAATTTCCAAGCCCTAAATACCATACTCCCAAAATATCAAAACAAAATAGACTTAATTTACATAGACCCGCCTTTCAATACGGGTAGCGATTTTGAGTATAAGGACAAATTTCAAGATTCTACATGGCTTACTCTTATGGAAAATCGACTTGAATTAGCAAAGAAATTGCTAAGTGATAGAGGTAGTTTTTATTTGCACTTAGATGAAAAAGCTGATTATTTTGGAAAAATTTTGCTTGACAAAATATTTGATTCTACGGAGTGCAAAAAGATTACATTTGATACAAATGCTACAAAAGATGAAGAATCGGATTTGTTTGGCTATAAAAGCTTTGGAAATAATTTTGCATTAAAAAGCTCAACGATATTTTTCTTAAAAAAAGAATTGAGTTGTTTTAATAAACTATGGAAGCCAAACAGAAACATTACAAAATTGGATTTAGGTCAATTAGATTTAATTGCAAAAGCCAATAATACTTTTCCAAAAAAAATTGAAGATTACAATTATTTTATTGAAAAATGGGATGCAGGTGTTTTAAAATTGCAACAAATAGATATTTGCAATGAAAAAATATATCCAATAGGTGATATTTGGAATGATCTATATTCATTTACTCAATCTGAAATGAGAGTTAGCGAGAATATATCATTTTATAGCTCCCAAAAACCAGAAAATATGTTGAGAAGAATTATACAAGCTAGTTCTGACCAAACAAATTGTGTGTGTGATTTTTTTACAGGAAGCGGAACAACATTAGCAGTTGCCCACAAACTAAATAGAAAATATTTAGGAATAGAAATGGGGGAACACTTTAATGAAACATATATTACTCATAGCAATGAAACAAAACAAGAGGAAAAGCGAATGGGATTGCTAGGAAGAATGAAAAATGTTATTGCGGGCGATAGTTTTTTTTATGCTATCGATAAAAAGCGTAGATCAACCTTATCTCAAAAATTAAATTATAAAGGCGGCGGAGCGTTTGTGTATTATGAGCTAGAATCTTATGAAGAGGCGCTAGATAATTGCGAATATGTAATGGATAGTGTGGGTATCATAGACTATAATAAATCACGAAAACTTATAAAATCACTCAATAAAAATGAACGTATAAATCTAAATATGAATGATATGTATAGAAAAGATTTTGATATATTTATCACTATATCTAATCTTTTGGGATTAAAAATAAAAAGACTATTTTTAGATTCTAAAAATATAGAATCTTGTGAATACGAAAATGGTGAAATATTAAATCTAAATAACATAGACCTACAAAAATACCCAAAACTAAAAAACCTCATTTGGTGGGAAAGGAGCTAGGATGACATTAAATATAGCTGCTGTCGTTGAAGACTTAAAGAATATTAGACTTGAAAATGTAATTTTTGAAGCAATAATGAATGCCATTCAGGCTAATGCCACTAAAATAAAGCTGAAACTATACACAAATAGCTTAGAAAAAAACGATAAAATTCTCCCTATTTACAAAATGGAGATTGTGGATAATGGTGATGGATTTACTAAAGCAAATCTAGAATCTTTTGATAGTTATCGCAGTGATTACAAAAAGAGTTTTGGTTGCAAAGGGGTGGGTAGATTTGTTTATCTTAAAATTTTTAATGATATTAAGATTAGAAGTAGAGATATCGAGGCAAGTTTTAACCTTAATGGCTTTATGAAAAAGTCTATAGAGGAGAATATCAATGATACAAAAATAAGTTTTTTAAATCCAAAAGATAATACACTAATCAATATCCAGACTATAGCAAAAAATATTAAAGAGCATTTTTTGGCTTATTTTAAAATAGAAGATAGACTTATAGAAATAGGAATTTATAACAATGATATAAAAATAGAAACTATAAAAAGCACAGATATTCCTCATTTTAGAATAAAACAATTTAAGATTAAAAATTATGATTTTAAAATATCTTATATTTTTGGCGATAGTAAGCTTGGTAGTGAATGCTTTTATGCTGCTAATCATAGAATTGTGATAAAAAATTCTAATCTAGACAATCAGCAAAAGTTTAATTTGGTCAGAGGGATTGATTTATTTTTTATTTTAGAATCTGAATACTTTGATAAAAATGTTAATGATGAAAGAAATGAGTTACAAATATATCCAAAACAAACTAATTTATTAGAATTTTATGATTTAAATTGGGAGGATATACACGAAGAATTAGAAAAAGAAATCAAGGAAATTTGTAGAGAAAACAATTTTAATATTAGTGAAACTATTAATGAAAATAGAAAAAGGGCTGTTGTTAGCACACCATATCTTGGTGCTTATTTTGAAAATAGAGAAGAGTTAAATTTGAAAGATATGCAAAAGAATGCAACAAAGGAATTTAATAAAGATAAAGAATTTTTAAGAGATAAAAATAATATACAAAACAAGAATTATGAAATTATATTAAATAGAGTTACTCAAGCTGAACTTGCTGAATATATTTTTGATAGAGATAGGCTTATCGAAAAACTAGAGGAATATGTCAAAAATCATTCTATAGAAAAAGAGATTCATAATTTATTTATAAAACAAAATACAAGTGATAGCACAAATAACTATAAAACAAATAATGTATGGCTCTTTGATGATAGATTTATGAGTTATGATAAAATCTTTAGTGATAAGCAAATAAAAGAAATTTTTCCAAAATTAAACGAGAATCTAGAAAGACCAGATATATTAAGTATAATCTCTAACACTTATGAAAAGGATAAAATATCTGATATTTTGCTTATAGAATTTAAGAAACCAGAAGCAAACAAAGAATATTTTTCAAAGGCAGCCATGCAACTTTTAGACTACTCCTCTTATGTAAATCAATCTTTTTCAAACAAGAATATAAGAATTTGGGCGTATGGATTTCTAGAATTTAGCGATGAAATTTTACGAACCATATTGAATGATGACTACAATCAAATATACACAAAATCTAAATTCCCTATATGCTACAAATACAATAAAACAAATAATGTAATTATAAACTTTATGGATTATAACGCCTTAATTAGTGATGCCAGAAATAGAAATCAAGTATTTTTAAATATCCTAAGAGGAAAATATATCAATGAATCGAAATAGTTTTGAATTATACAAGACTTGGTATGTGAGGATTACTTACATACTGCTAAAAATGGCGAAACCAAAATAAAGGCAATAAAATGAAAAAGATAGAATCTACAATACCATTAATGCTAAGTGATATACTCCATGAATTGGGGCGTGATGAGGTGTGTAGGGGGCTAGATATAGAGCATTTTAGTGCCGATACGACTTTGCATGATTATCAAATCGCTGCGGTTAAAAACGCACTAAAAGCGATAGATTGCTATATGAATGATAGATATAAGCTTATAGAATCTTATAAACATAAATTAGATTCTATAAAAGATATGAAATTGGATTTTATGCGGGGATTAGAAATTGGATTTGATTCTAAAAATACTCGCTATTCTAAAGATACCCACCCCCTAACCCCCTTCGCAAGGGAGGGGGGATTTTTAGATTCTATACATTCTCTATTTGCTCGGGCGTCGTTTTGGATGGCGACAGGTAGTGGCAAAAGTATCGTAATGATAAAGCTTATAGCCCTGCTTTTTAGGCTTATGCGGGATAAGGCTCTGCCTTTAAAACCACTTATGCTACTTGCGCCAAATGAATATATTTTAAATCAATTTCGCTCAAATATAGCATTGTATAATAGATTTAATGCAGATTCTATTACTATTAGGGATTTAAAAGAATATGAGAGTGGGATGCTGCCGCATATTAGCGATACGCTTTATATTTGTCGTAGTGATTTGCTCGATATTGCGGATAATGTGGGTAAAGATGGTAAGAGGCTTAATTATAGAAATTTTATCACTAAAGAGGGCTTTATAATCCTGCTAGATGAGGCTCACAAAGGCGATAGCAGGGATTCTGTGCGTAAGAAATATATTAATGAATTGGGTATGGGGCTGGATTTTTTGGAATCTATAGAATCTAAATCTACCCACCCCCTAACCCCCTCCGCAAGGGAGGGGGATTCACAGAATCTAGAATCTAAAAATGCCGGTGGATTTATCTTTAATTTTTCGGCGACTTTTGAAGATGATATTGATTTTATCACTTGCGCGTTTAATTATAATCTGCGTGAGTTTAATACGCATGGCTATGGTAAAAATATCGCGGTGCTAGATTCTAATCTCAAGTCTTTTAAGGATAGCGCGAGTGAAGAAGAACAGATAGAGCGGATTTTGGAGAGTTTTATAATCTTTAATGCCATAAAGCAAAGCAAAGATAGAATCTTTAATGAATTTAAAAATCTAGCCCTAAAGTATCATAATCCACTAATAATTGCCGTGTCTGATAAGGTCAATACAGAGGATGCTGGGATACGGCAGTATTTCAAAGCCATACTTAGTATCATAAAAAATGAGATTAATATCAAAAATATAGCACAAAATTTATACGAAAAACTAAAAGAGCAAAGACTGCATTTTGGCGAAAATGCTTTAAGTGAGGAGTTTTTAGAATCTATCCGTGATAGCACAAATAAGAGCGTGCGTGAAAATGTATTCTATGCGAGTGAAAATGCAGGGCTAGAAGCCCTAAAAATCAAAGGCAATACAAAAGAAATCGCTTTCAAAAGCAAAAATGCCTCTAAGGCTTTTATGCTGCTAAATATCGGTGAGGCTAGGGGCTGGGAGCGGGAGTTTTTAGGCGGTCTTGGCGTGGAGAGTGTGAGTGATATTGACAAGGGATTTTTTGCTAATATTAATAATGCAGATTCTAGTATTAATATTATGCTTGGGAGCAAGGTATTTAGCGAGGGGTGGGATAGCAATCGCGTGAATATGATTTGCTTTATCAATATCGGTAGTAAAAAAGCAAAGAAATATGTCCTGCAAACCATAGGGCGAGGGGTGAGAATCGAGCCTTTTAATAATATTCGCAAACGCGTGGGCTGTTGTGATAAGATAAAGGATTTTGGCATTATGAAACGCGTAAGTAGCCTTGCGTGTGGGCTAGAGAGCCTCTTTGTCATGGCGACTAAAAATGACGCGATAGATTCTATACTCAAAGAGCTAGATAAGCAAAATAGAAGCAAAATCTATAAACTGCATGGATTTAAAAAGAATAAAATCTTAGATTCTATGCCTGTGCCAAAATATGCTGAAAGCGCGACTTTGGATAGTGTGTATAAAATCTCTAAAAAAGAAGCGAGTGATTTAAAGGCGTTTGTGGATAGCTATGATGAAGATGTATTGCTTATGCAATATGCTTTGAATAGGGATTTTTGCTATTCTACTATGCAAGAGATAGATAGATTTTTTGAATCTAAATCGCACAGGATTAAAGAGAGTGGGAATGAAGATAAATTTAGCAAGAAAAATACACTCTATGAAATCAATCGTGTGCTAAATACTCGCGCCAAAAGGCTTAGTGGCTTTGAAGAAGTGGGCGAAAAAATAGTGCATTTCACGCAAATGCAAATACTTGATGCCAAAATCGTAGATTCTATAAACCAAAAAATAAAAGAAATGATAAATATAGAATCTAAAAGCATGGATGAAATAAAAAAAGATATAGAAAAAGAGTTTAAAAGTGGGAAGATAACTTTTGAAGAGGCTATGGAATCTACACGCCTTGCCACACAGCAAGATTCTAAAAAGACGCAAAATATAGGGCATTATCGCCTTAGTGTCAAACTCGCTAGACATTATTATCTTCCGCTTATTTTATTCGATGATGAATACTCTAAAAGCGCGATAAACTATGCCATAAGCAACAAAAGCGAGAGGGAGTTTTTAGCGGATTTGGAGGGCTATATCAAGGGCGGGGGCTTGAGTGAGTATGAATGGTGCTTTAGCCGTGTGGTGGAGAATATCGATGATATTTATATACCATATTTTGATACTTTGGAGCAGTGTGAGCGGAGATTCTATCCTGATTTTATATTTTGGCTAAAGGATAGAAATAATGATTTTAGAATCTACTTCATAGACCCCAAAGGCTTAAATTATGAAGCTAATTCACGCGATAAGGCGCGAGGCTTTGAAGCGATATTTGACAATCAAAATCTAATATATAATGATAAAAATATCAAAGTCCATCTCATCTACTATAATAAATCCCAAAATACCTCTAGCGACATAGCCAAATATGTCAAATCAAGCGTAGATGAGGTGTTTGTAGAAATATAAAAATAAAGTAAATAAAATTTATAATATTAATTACAAAATTATAAAGGAGATAAAAGCTTGCAATGAAAACCTTTCTAGTCTGTGCTTTAGAGCCTTCAGCAAATTTACATTTAAAAGAGCTTTTAAAAGCTTATAAAAAAGAATACGGAGAGTTTGATTTATTAGGAATTTATGATGAAGCTTTATGCGAGGAGTTTTGCTTAAGATCAAGACCACTTTATAGCTCGCACGAGTTTTCAGCTATGGGTTTTGTGGAGATTTTGCCCCTTATTTTTAAGGCAAAAAAGGCTTGCAAAGAGCTTGTGGGTTTAGTTTTGCAAAGTGAGAGTTTAGAATTTCAAAATTCATTTTCACAAGAAAATTTAAAGCAAACTCAAAAAATTTCAGCCATTTTGTGCATTGATTCCCCTGCTTTTAATATACCTTTTGCAAAGGCTTTAAAAAAAGCAAATTCTAAAACAAAACGCATTTATTATATACTGCCTCAGGTTTGGGCGTGGAAAAAGGGGCGAATTCCTATCATAGAAGCTCATTTTGATATTTTAGCCTCAATACTTCCTTTTGATGAGCGTTTTTTTAGCAAAAGCGTGTATGTAGGGCATCCGCTTTTGGATGAGTTAAAAGAATTTAAAGACGAAAAGGATTTTGAAGCTTTAGTCAAAAAAGAAGAAAAAGAAAAAATCATAGCCTTTTTGCCAGGTTCTAGAAAAAGTGAGATTACAAGATTGATGCCTGTTTTTAGGGAATTAGCGAGTAAATTTAGCACTAAAAAGGTGCTTTGTGTGCCACCATTTAATCTAAATTGCCTTGAAATTTATGGAGATTTAGAGGGCTTTGAAGTAAAGAGCAATACCCAAGCTGTGCTTAAAAGGGCTGATTTTGCCTTTATTTGCAGTGGCACAGCTACTCTTGAGGCTGCTTTAATTGGAACGCCTTTTGTGTTAGCTTACAAGGCTAAAAAGCTTGATTATTTCATCGCAAAATGCTTTGTAAAGCTAAATTTTATAGGACTTGCAAATATATTTTGTGAATTTGGGGGCAAAAGTGCTATGCATCCTGAGCTTATCCAAGAAAATGTCAATGCTTTAAATTTACATTTAGCTTATAAAGAATTTGATTATAAGGAATTTTTTGCTAAAGTTAGGTTTTTAAAAGAGTATTTAGCCTTTGGAAGTGCGGAAAATTTGGCTAAAATGCTTTTTGAACTTTAAAGGAAAATTATGGAAGCTATGAGTAAATTTGGCTATGATAAAATAGTAGCCGAGCTTGAGAATTTAAAAAGTGTTGAACGCCCTAAAGTAGTCAAAGAAATTGACACAGCAAGGGCTCACGGGGATTTGAAAGAAAATGCTGAGTATCACGCCGCAAGAGAAAAACAAGCCCTAATGGAAAAGCGAATAGTCGAGCTTAGTGAAATTTTAAGCAAGGCACAAATTATAGACCCTGCAAGCTATGAGCATGAAGCGGTGAAATTTGGCTCAAGCGTGGTGATTTGTGATTTAGACACGGAAAAAGAGAGCAAATACACTATAGTAGGACTTAGCGAAGCCAATTTAGAAAAGGGCTATATATCGATAAATTCGCCACTTGCAAGGGCTATGCTTGGCAAAAAAGAGGGCGATGATTTTAGGGTAAATTTGCCAAAGGGTGAGAGTGAGTTTGAGATTATCAGTATAAAATACGAGCCCTTGGAATTTTAAATTTTGCGAAATTTAAAGCCTTTTGAGGAATTTTCAAATTTAAAGCTTTTAAATGGGGCGATTTTGCTTGGTGATTGCCACGATGGAACGAGCAGAAAGGGCTTTTGGGATTTTTTACAAGCCTTGGAAAAAGATGAGATTAAAACGCCTCAGCTTATTTTAATGGGCGATATTTTTGATGTTTTGGTGGGTGAGATTAAACCTACGCACGAGTTTGCAAAGCCTTATATAGCCTTACTTGAAAGACTTTGCGATAAAATGCAAATTATTTATTTAGAGGGCAATCACGATTTTAACCTGGCTTCTTTGTTTCAAAAAGTAAAAATTATACCCTTGCAAAATCAGCCCTTAAAGCTTAGATTGCATACAAGTAAAGGTGAATTTGCCTTTTTTTCTCACGGGGATATTTTTTTAGCTCCTTTTTTGCAATTTTTGCTAAAAACGCTTAGAAATCATTATTTGCTAGTGTTTTTAAATTGTTTAAATTTCTTAAGTTTTAATTTTTTAATGAAAATGATTTTAAAAAAACAGCTTAAAAAAAACCTTTTTTTTAAGATAGAAAATTTTGAAATTTTAGCAAGAAAAAGATATAAAAGATATGGAAAAATAGGTGCTTGGGTATGTGAGGGGCATTATCATCAAAATTTGATTTTAGATGAAGAAAATATGAAATATATAAATTTACCAAGTTTTGCATATGAGAGAAGTTTTTTTGTAGTAGAATGCACGGATAAAATCAAATTTCAAGAACAGAAATTGAGGGGTCAAAATGTTTGATGAAAATATCGTGAAAACGGGTTCAAATGAAATGGAGCTTGTCGATTTCCGTATCTTTAAGCAAGGACACGATAAAATCTATGAAGGAATTTATGGTGTGAATGTATCTAAGGTAAGGGAGATTATAAAAATCCCAAGCCTTACTGAACTTCCGGGCGTGCCTGATTATATCGAAGGAATTTTTGATCTTCGTGGCGTGGTTATCCCGGTTGTAAATCTTGCTAAATGGATGCAAATCACTGAGCCAGAAAGCAGTATGCTAAAACCGCGTGTTATTATCACAGAATTTAGCAATATCCTAATAGGCTTTATAGTCCACGAAGCCAAAAGAATTCGCCGTATCAGTTGGAAAGATATAGAGCCAGCGACTTTTTCAACAGGTTCAGGCTCTTTAGATAAAGGCAAAATCACGGGCGTTACACGCATAGAAAATGATGAAGTTTTGCTTATCTTAGACCTTGAAAGTGTAGTTGAAGATCTTGGAATTTACTCTCCAAAAACTGACATAGATTTTGGTCAAGTTGAGAAATTTAGTGGAACAGCACTTATTTTAGATGATAGTATGACAGCTAGAAAACGCGTTAAGGATATGATGCAGCAAATGGGCTTTCAAGTTGTTGAAGCTAAGGACGGAGTTGAGGGCTTAAATAAACTAGAAGAGTTAAGTCAGGTTTATGGAGAAGAGCTTAAAAAAACTTTAAAAATTATAGTAAGCGATGTTGAAATGCCACAAATGGACGGCTTTCACTTTGCTGCTAGGATAAAAGAAGACGCTAGATTTAAAGACATTCCTATAGTATTTAACTCTTCTTTATCAAATGAATTTATGAATGAGAAAGGTGTTCAAGAAGCTGGTGGCGAAGGCTACTTAGTGAAATTTAACGCTAGTGATTTCTTTGCTGAAATCGCTAAGGTTATGAAAAAACACCAATCTAAAGAACAGGGGTAAAATATGGAAGATATGCAAGAAATACTTGAAGACTTTTTGGTTGAAGCCTTTGAGCTTGTCGATCAAATCGATCATGACTTGGTAGAGCTAGAGGCAAACCCTGAGGATTTAGACCTTTTAAATAGTATTTTCCGTGTCGCACACACCGTAAAAGGCTCATCAAGCTTTTTAAATTTTGATGTTTTAACAAAACTAACTCATCATATGGAAGATGTTTTAAACAAAGCAAGACACGGGGAACTTAAGATTACACCTGATATTATGGATGTGGTTTTAGAATCAGTTGATAAAATGAAAACCTTGCTTAATTGCATTAGAGATAATGGCAATGACACAGCTATAGGTATGGATATAGGACCAATTTGTGAAAGACTTACGGCTATATCAGAAGGGGATTCGCCGGCAAATAGCGAAAATACTCCTAAAGAAGAAGTTCAAGCTCCTAAGGAAGAACCTAAAGTAGAAGAACCTGAAGTTGATGTAAATAAACTAAGTGATTCTGAAGTAGAAGCTGAAATAGAAAGACTTTTAAAGGTTAGAAAGGCTGAAGATCAAGCTCGTAGAGCACAGAAAAAACAAAATTCAAGCCCAGAAAAACCAGCAGCCCCTAAACCAGCAGAAAGTGCAGACAAAAAAGTTCCTGCTTCAGGTGGCGGAAATAGTGGTGGCGGAATGGATCAAACCATACGCGTTGAGGTTAAAAGGCTAGATCATTTAATGAACTTAATAGGTGAGCTTGTTTTGGGTAAAAACCGCTTACTTAAAATTTATGATGATGTTGAAGAACGCTACGAGGGCGAGAAATTCCTAGAAGAGCTTAATCAAGTAGTAAGTCAGTTAAGTATCATCACAACTGATGTGCAACTTGCGGTTATGAAAACTAGGATGCAGCCTATCGCAAAGGTTTTCAATAAATTTCCACGCGTTGTGCGTGATCTTAGCCGTGAGCTTGGAAAGCAAATAGAGCTTGAAATTTCAGGTGAAGAAACCGAACTTGATAAATCTATTGTCGAAGAAATCGGCGATCCTATTATGCATATGATTAGAAATTCTTGCGATCATGGAGTAGAAGATCCTGCGACTCGTGCCGAAAAGGGCAAACCAGAAAAAGGTATAGTTCAGCTTAAAGCATATAATGAAGGCAATCACATAGTCGTTGAAATTACTGACGATGGTAAGGGACTTGATCCAAATGGCTTAAAAGTCAAGGCTATTGAAAAGAATTTAATAACCGAAAGAGAAGCCGATCAAATGACTGATAAAGAGGCTTTTTCTCTTATCTTTAAACCAGGTTTTTCAACTGCTGCTAAGGTGACAAATGTTTCAGGGCGTGGCGTTGGAATGGATGTTGTTAAAACAAATATCGAAAAACTCAATGGTGTCATAGAAATAGATAGTGAAATAGACAAGGGAAGTTCTTTTAAACTTAAAATTCCACTTACCTTGGCTATTATCCAGTCCTTACTTGTAGGCACTCAAGAAGAATTTTACGCTATACCACTTGCTAGTGTTTTAGAAACTGTGCGTGTGCCAATTGATAATATTTACACTATAGAGGGCAAAAATGTCTTGCGTTTAAGAGATGAAGTGCTTTCTTTAGTGAGACTTTCTGATGTTTTTGGCGTAAAACAAGTCCTTGAAAGTGGTGAGCAAACTTATGTTGTAGTTATCGGAGTAGCTGAAAGTAAGCTTGGTATCATAGTTGATACCCTTGTAGGACAAGAAGAAATAGTTATTAAATCTATGGGTGATTATTTGCAAAACATACAAGGCATAGCAGGAGCTACTATAAGAGGTGATGGCAGGGTAACTCTTATCGTTGATGTTGGTGCTATGATGGATATGGCTAAAGAAATTAAGGTTGATATAAAAGCTCAAATAGAATCAAGTGCTAAAAAGCCAAAAGAGCAACCAAGTGATTATAAGGTTTTAATAGTAGATGACTCTAAAATGGACAGAACCCTTATGCAAAAAGCTTTAGAGCCACTTGGAGTAAGCCTTATAGAAGCCACAAACGGAGTTGAAGCTCTTAATATCATAAAATCAGGAGAACACGATATAGACGCTATGCTTATAGACATTGAAATGCCAAGAATGGACGGCTACACCTTGGCTGGTGAAATTCGTAAGTATTCTAAGTATAGGAATTTACCACTTATTGCTGTTACTTCAAGGACAAGCAAAACAGACCGCTTAAGAGGCGTTGAAGTGGGAATGACTGAGTATATTACTAAACCTTATTCTCCAGAATATTTGGAAAATGTGGTTAAGAAAAATTTAAAACTAGGATAAGATATGAGTAATGAAAAATTAGAACAAATTCTACAAAAACAACAAACTCAGATGGCTGGTCCTGATACTGACCAAAGGGAGGATGATATAATCCAACTTGTAGGCTTTGTAGTTGGAGATGAAGAATATGCTATTCCGATTCTCAACATACAAGAGATCATAAAACCTATAGAATACACACGCGTTCCTAGTGTGCCTGATTATGTTTTAGGTGTGTTTAATATGCGTGGAAATGTTATGCCTTTGATCGATCTAGCTCAACGCTTTCATCTTGGAAGCTCTAAAATGACCTCTCAAACTCGTTATATAGTTTTAAGAGGTGAGACAAACGGAACAGGAGTTGGTGGAAATGCTGGTTTTGTCATAGATAGACTCACAGAAGCCATCAAAATTCATAGAAATAGAATAGATCCGCCACCTGAAACTTTAGTAAAAGACAAGGGTATGATATATGGTATAGGAAAAAGAGATGAAAATATCCTTACCATACTAAAAGTTGAAGCTTTGCTTAAACGCGAGTTTTAATGATAAAACTTTGTGCCTTTGACTTTGACTCCACCTTAATGGATGGAGAAACTATAGACATTTTAGCAGAAGCTTATGGAGTGGGTGATGAGGTAAAAGAAATCACCCACAAAACTATGAATGGTGAATTTGACTTTTTTGAGAGCCTTAGCAAAAGGGTTTCTTTGCTTAAGGGTATGCCTTATGAAAAACTTGTAGAAATAAGCAAAAATTTACCTATAATGAATGGTGCTGTTGAACTTATAAAGTATCTAAAATCAAAAGATATAAAAGTCATAGTTTTTAGCGGTGGCTTTCACGAGGGTATAGATCCGGCTATGGAAAAACTTAACTTTGATCTTGGTTTTGCTAATTATTTGCATAGAAAAAATGGCTTTTTAACAGGACTTGTAGCCGGAGAAATGATGTTTGGAAATTCAAAGGGCTTGATGCTTAAAAGATTAAAAAACTTTTTGAATTTAAAAACTGAAGAGGTGATGTGCGTTGGAGATGGGGCAAATGATCTTGCTATGTTTGAACAAAGCGGACTTAAAATAGCCTTTTGTGCTAAGGAAATTTTGCGTTTAGAAGCTGATTTTTGTATAGATACAAAAGATTTATCACAGATTATAAAGGTAGTAAAATGAGTTTTTCTCTTTGGTGTGATTTTATAGAAAATTCCTTTTTGGATAATGAATTTTTAGAACTTTTGAAATTTGGCGTAAATGGAGCTACTTCAAATCCAGCTATTTTTAAAAATGCTATATTAAATTCTCATATTTATAAAGATAAGATTGCAAAACTAAAGGGCAAAAAAGCAAAAGAAATTTATGAAATTTTGGCAATAGAAGACATCCAAAAAGCTGCTGATAAACTAGCACCTTTGTTTTTTGCTAAAAACGATGGCTTTATAAGCCTTGAGATAGACCCTAGACTTTGGGATAATACAAGCCTTAGCATAGGTGAAGCAAAAAGGCTTTACACCACCATAGGCAAAGAAAATGTTATGATGAAAATTCCAGCTACAAAAGCTTCTTATGAGGTTATGTTTGAGCTTATGAAAAGTGGTATCAATGTCAATGCAACCTTAATTTTTTCTTTAGAGCAGGCTAAAAACTGCTTTAATGCCTTAAATGAAGGCTTAAAAGCCTTTCGTATACAAAATACTACTAAAACTACTCCTAAGGCTGTCATTAGTGTCTTTGTAAGCCGTTTTGATAGACTTTTAAATTCTAAGCTTAGCGAAAAAAATACACTTGGCATACTAACATCAAGCCTTGCTTATAAGTATATTTATAACCAAAATGAGCCAAACATACGCACACTTTTTGCTAGCACTGGAGTTAAAGGCGATGATTTACCAAAAGACTTTTATATCAAAGAACTTTTATTTGAAAATAGTATAAACACAGCCCCACTTGATGCTATAAATGCCTTTAAAGGCAAGGAAATCAATCTTAAAAAACCTTTAAGCTCAAGTAAAATTCATAAAAGAATTTCAAATTTAAATTTAAGCCAAGAAGAACTTGAACAAGCCTGTAAGCTTTTACTTGACGATGGTTTAAATCAGTTTTGTATAGCATTTGAAGAAATTTTAAAAGCCTTATGATAATTTAGAATTTTTCTAAAATTCTAAATAAATTTAAAAGTTTGGAATTTTAGCGAAGTTTTTTCGCCCTTGCTCTACTAAGTTTTATTATACTTGATGGCTTACTTTCAAAAAGCCTTTCATCAAGCACCTCATCAGCCACGCTTCTAGCCCAGCTTTCATCAAAACTATTTTTATGCAAATTTGCAGAGCTTGAGTAAAACCAGCCATTTTTTTCTAAAAATTTAGCGTAATTTCCCTCTTTTACCACTCTTAAAGCCTTTGAATTTGGATAGATAAAGGTAGTTTTTTTAGCCTTTCTAATCTTATTTTTAAATTTATTTGGCACACGAGCAAGGCTTAAAAGCTCAGAAAATTTAGCCGTTGTGATAAGACAGGGCTGATTTAAGGGACGCTTTTTAAGAGCGTTGAGCTTTTTTAAATCCTTACTTAAAAAGCCGGCTGTGGTGTCAGTTTGAGCTAGGTAGATCATGGTATAAAAAGGCTTAGTCTTTGTAGAAAAAAATACTAAATTTCATTTTTAAAGCTTTTATCAAATTTATTATCCAAAAAGACTAACTTCTTGTTTTTTCTTTTTCATCTCAAGTTTAAAACAATCCTTAATAAAACCCTTATTTTGAAGCCTGTCAAGTATCATATCATAATAGGGCTTATGTAACTCACAGCTTAGCCACTTTCTTTTTAAATTCTCACAAAGCATTATTTCACCGCCACTTCCTCCAAAAAGAATAAATACACTATCATTTTCATTCGTGCAAGATTTTATAAGCATTTCTACTAATTTATTAGGAATTTGACAAGAATGAAAGGTCTTGTCTTTGCTTACATTTTTTACTAAATCAAAATAAAACCACGAATAAGGCATTCTGCCCTTGTGTCCATCCTTTATCCTTTGCAAAATTCTTTTATCCGTTGGATTTTGATAAGGCAAGGCTATATTATCTTTATAAAAATGATTGTTTTTTGACTTTGTAGCGTGAAGTATGCTTCTGTGAGCTGTGGTGAGTCTTCTTTTGCTGTGTCCTACATTTGTATTATAAACCCACACATATTCTTGCACATCATAGGCTATACTATCTAGATGTAAAACTCTTAAATAAGCATTTTGCTTAGGGTAATTTATCATAAAAAGATTTCCGCTTGGCTTTAAAACCCGCATACATTCTTTAGCTAATTCTCCATACCAAGTAATATAATCTTGCCATTTTTGTGTATATTTTGAGCCATTATAATCTATACCAACATTATAATCAGGATCCCCATATATCATATCAAGGCTATTATCGGGCAAATTTTTTAGAATTTTTAAAACATCTTCATTATAAAGTTTGTTAAATTCCATATTTAAGCCTTTATTAATTCATATTCTTTTGATTTTATAAATTTTATAGAATCTAGTCTTTTATCTTCGTTAAAAGTATAAGCATAAAGTCTTAAAACATCATTATTATTAATATTTTTAAAACGCAGTAAATATTCTTTAAAGTCTAAATTTGAATTATAATAATATAAAAAAGGATGATAGATTTGATAAATATTAAAATCTTTAGGAATTCCATTTTTTGCTTCAAAAATACCGATTACACCATTAAATTCTAGTGTCAAATCAATTTCTATTTGTTGATTTTTAGCAGTGATTTTTTCATCTTTAAAATTATATTCAAGCGTAGTTTTAGTTCTATGCGGAAAGTAAGTTTTAGGTCGGTTGTTAATATCTAAATTTTCAAATTCTAAATCCTTTTCAAATAAAAAATCGTGTAAAATTCTTTGATTATTAGCTACGCTTAAAATATTACTTTCGCTATCATTATATTGATTAAGCAAACTTTTTTTGTATTGCCAATTTACCTTTTTTTCAACAGGTTCAAAGTTGTGATAAAGATTTGAAATACCTTTTATAAATTTATGATAACCTCCTCCTAAATGCAGAATGCAGTAGTCTTGTTCAATAAATTCAAGTGGTAATTTTTCACTAGAATCTAGCTTTGTTACATCAAAAGGATTGCCAAATTTATACTTTTTAGAAAACTCCTTAATCAAATCATTGTGAAAAATAAAATTATCATCTTTTTTACAATGCTCTAATAAAGCCTTTAATACCAAATGTTTTTTATTGATTTTTTTCATTTTAAGTTCCAAATCCCTTTTTCACCTAAGCCACTCCTGCAAACTTTTCACTTCTAAAAAGCTTTTTTCTTGTATGGCTTTTATGGATTTTGCTCCAGCAAAGGCAGCTCTAATATTGGTAAAATAAGGCACTTTAAAGCGAAGTATATTTGCTCTTATTTTTTTCGTATCTTCTTTGAAGCTTTTTTCATCGCTTGTATTGATGACTAGGTTAATTTCGCCATTTTTAAGCTTGTCCTCCACATTTGGACGCCCTTCTGAAATTTTATACACAAACTCACACTCAAAGCCTGAATTTACAAGCTCCT
>Cebus_capucinus_imitator_PRJNA485217_SSR105__coassemble_243_pt1 | contig 36558 bp, 37 predicted proteins | sample Cebus_capucinus_imitator_PRJNA485217_SSR105__metabat2_low_PE_008 | metagenome-assembled genome bin Cebus_capucinus_imitator_PRJNA485217_SSR105 | reverse complement strand
CAAGCGATATAAAGCTAAAGCCGTTTTGGGCTACAAAACAAGCCTTATAATCCTTAGCGTATTGCCCATGTGCTGGTATATTTTGTAAATTTGGATCCTTAGATGAAAGGCGTCCTGTGGCAGTTCCTGTTTGCAAAAAACTTGAGTAAATTCTTGAGTTTTTGTCCTTTAAAGCTAGTTTCAATAAAGGTTCGCAGTAGGTAAAATAAAGCTTTGCAAGTTCTCTATAGGCTAAAATTTTACTAATTACTGGGTGTTTGTCTATTAATTTATTTAAGACTTTTTCATCTGTAGAATAGCCTGTTTTGCCCTTTTTATCGCTTGGTAAGCCTAGCTTTTCAAAGAGTATATCACCTACTTGTTTTGGGGAATTTAAGTTAAATTTATCATCGCAAAGTGTATAAATTTCATTACTTAAAATTTTTATCTCACTTTCAAATTTTTTCATTAAGCTTTCAAGCTTTGTTGTATCAAGTTTTATGCCATTTTTTTGTAACATTATTATAATCTTTATAAACTCAAATTCATTTTCTGCGATTTTTAACAAATTTGGCTCTAAATTTTTTAGAAAATAAAGATAAAATTTCAATGTTATAAAAGCATCTTCAGCAGCGTATTTACAAGCCTTTTCAAGTTCTACACTAGCAAAGTTCTCGCCCTTTTTTACCATATTTTCAAAATGCAAGGTTTCATAATTAAAAAGCCTTTTTGCTAGCTCATCCATATTAACTCTTAAACTAGGATCTTTAAGCCACGCTAAAATCATAGTATCAGCATATTTTAAAGGTAAGTTTAAGTCAAAATTTTGACTTATAATTTCAAAGTCAAATTTAAGATTATGCCCTACTATAAAATGTGTAAAAATAATTTCTATAGCCTTTTTTGCATCTTGCATAGAAATTTGCTTACTAACTCCTATATAATTGTGATTTATAGGCACATAAAAGGCTTCTTCTTCACTCAAGCAAAAACTAAAGCCTACTATTTTGGCTTCTTTGGTGTCAAGACCTGTAGTTTCGGTATCAAAGGCTATTATGCTTTCTTTATCTATGGAAGTTAAAAGTTTAAAAAGTTTATCAGCATCAGTTATTAAACTAGCCTTAAAATGTAGATTTTTATCTTTATTTATGTTTTGATTAAGTTTTTTAAGCAAAGAATTAAGTTCATAATTTTGCAAAATTTCAAGCACTTTTAAAAGTGGCTCATCGCTTGGATAACTAGCATTTTCTAAGAAATTTTCAAATTCTAAGTTCTCATATAAGGAAGCTAATTTTTTACTTAAAAAGGCATTTTCCTTACCTTCTAAAAGCAGGTTTTTACTGCGTTCGTTTCGAACTAGGCTTAAATTTTCATAAATTCCTTCTATATCGCCAAACTCATCAAGCAAGGTTTTAGCGCCCTTTGCACCTATACCTTTAACGCCTGGGATATTATCAGAACTATCGCCACAAAGTGCTAAAAAATCTCTTATTTGAGATGGTTTTACTCCATATTTTTCAAGGCAAGCTACTTCATTGTATTCATTTTTGGAAATAGGGCTATAAATGCTTGTTTTTCCATCTTTTATGAGTTGGTAAAGATCTTTATCTTGTGTGATTATTCGCACAAAAATATCTTTTTTTTCGCATTTTTTAACCACACTTGCTATTATATCATCTGCTTCAAAGCCCTCAAAACAAAGGCTTGAAAAGCCCATTTTTTCTATCATTTCTATACAAATTGGAATTTGTTCTAAAAGTTCTGGTGGAGGAGGAGTTCTGTTTTGTTTATAATTTGGATCAATTTCGCTTCTAAAGGTCTTTCCCTTGCTATCAAGTGCAAAAATTATATAATCACTCTTATGCTCATTTTTTAAACTATAAATAAAATTTGCAAAGCCAGCTACCATACCACTAGCTTGATTTTTAGAATTTTTAAAGCCTTTTAAAGCATAAAATAACCTGAAAAAAAAGCCAAAAGTATCAATAATAGTTAAAGTTTTCATAATCTTTCTTTGTGCATTGAAATTTAAAAAGTTGGCATTATCTCAAAATTTTGCTTAAAATTTTAAATTTAAGTGAAATTTTAATTTCATATTAAATTTGCTAAAAAAATTATAAAAGTGTAACGACTTAGCTTTCCAAGTGCTATAAAAAGGGCGGTTTTATAAAAATTATATTTTGCAAAGCCAAGTCCAAGCACAAAAATATCGCCAATTAAAGGCAAAAAACTTAAAAAAGCAAAGAAAGCTCCAAATTTTTTAAAATTCATATCTAATTTTTCTAGTTTTTTTAAGGCTTTTTGAAAGTATTTTTTTAAAATTTTTTCCTTACCAAAATAAGCTAGGGCATAGGTGCTTAAGCTTCCAAGAACATTTCCAAAACTTGCTATAAATAAAACAAAATATACATTAAAATCAAGCTTTACAAAGCCCAAAACAAAGGCTTCGCTAGCAAGTGGCAAAAGAGTGCTTGAAAGAAAAGATACTAAAAAAAGCACAGGATAGCTAAAATTTTGTAATAAAAAGTCAAACATTTATTTCCTTTTGAAAATGTTATTTTTGCGTTTTTAACTTAAAATTAAGCTAAATGATAGTTTTTTTAATTTTTTTTAAACAAAATTAAGTATAATTTCAAGCTTTATTAAAAGGGGAACTTATGGAGAGAACTTTATCTATCATTAAACCAGATGCTGTTAAGAAAGGCGTTATAGGCAAAATTTTAGATCGTTTTGAAAGCAACGGACTAAGAATAGCAGCCATTAAAAAGCTACAACTTAGTAAGGCTGAAGCTGAAGGCTTTTATGCGGTTCATAAAGAAAGATCATTTTTTAAAGATTTGGTTGAATTTATGATTAGTGGTCCTGTTGTGGTGTCTGTTTTGGAAGGGGAAAATGCTGTCCTTAAAAATAGAGATTTAATGGGAGCTACAAATCCAAAAGAAGCTAAAGCAGGGACTATAAGAGCCGATTTTGCTGAAAGCATAGATGCAAATGCAGTTCATGGTAGTGATAGTCTTGAAAATGCTAAAATAGAAATTGATTTTTTCTTTAAACAAAGCGAAATTTGCTAAATGAAAATAGCTTTTAACAAGCTTAATTCTACTGCTTATCCTTTTGAGTTAAATTTAGAAAATATAATTTTTAAAGGAAAGTTAGTAAAAGTAAATCCAAAGCTTGTTAAGATAGAAGCTTTAATGCAAGGCTTTGTTTATAGACCTTGTGATAGTTGTGGCGAAGAGCTTGAGATTGAGATTAAAGAGAATTTAGAACTTTTTGCAAGCGATGGCATTTTTAAAGATAGTGCTAATGAATTAAGTAATACTATAGAATTTTTTGATGGACAAATAGACTTAATAGAAGTAGCTGTTGGCGAACTTGAAGCTTATTTGAGTGATTATTTTTACTGCAAAAATTGCAGTGATAAACAAATTTTATAAAGGAGATTAAAATGGCAGTACCTAAAAGAAGAGTGAGTAAAACTCGTGCAGCAAAGCGTAGAACCCATTATAAAGTAAGTCTTCCTATGCCTGTGAAAGACAAAGATGGAAGCTACAAAATGCCACATCGTGCAAACCCTGTAACCAAGGAATACTAAAATCAATGATAAGCATTGCTATTGATGCAATGGGTGGAGATTTTGGAGAAAAACCTATTGTAGATGGTGTTATTAAGGCTTTGAATGAAAAGCCTTTTAATGCTATTTTGGTTGGAAATTCTAAAATTTTAAAGCCTTTGATTCCAAAAAATTTGGAACATTATATACAATATGAAGAAGCTAATGAAGTATTTTCTATGGAAGAAAGTGCTACAGACGCTTTGAAACGCAAAGAAACTACGATTTATAAGGCTATTGATTTACTTAAAAATCAAAAGGCAAGTGCTGTAGTTTCCGCTGGTCATAGTGGGGCTAGTATGTCATTAGCTACCTTAAGACTTGGTAGGATAAAAGGAATTTTAAGACCTGCGATTGCTACTTTAATGCCAAATATCAATGGCAAAACCTTACTTTTAGATGTCGGAGCAAATACAGATTGTAAGGCTGAAAATTTGTTTCAGTTTGCTTTGATGGGTGAAATTTATGTAAAAGAGCTTATGGATATACAAAAACCACGCCTTGCTCTACTTTCTAACGGCGAAGAAGAAAATAAGGGCAACGAACTTACCAAAGAAAGCCATCAACTTATGAAAAAAATTCCAAGTTTTATTGGAAATGCTGAAGGTAGGGATATCTTTAATGGATCTATTGATGTGCTTGTTTGCGATGGTTTTAATGGCAATATAATATTAAAGTCTTGTGAGGGCGTGGCAACTGCCATTTTTCAGCTTTTAAGAAGTGAGGTTAGAAAGTCTTTTTTTTCTAAAATAGGGGCCTTGCTTATGAAGCCAACTTTTAGAAAACTTAAAAAGCATATAGACTGGCAAGAATATGGCGGTGCCCCTTTGCTTGGCATAAATGGAAGTGTTATTATTTCACACGGAAAAAGCGATGCAAGGGCTATTAAAAATGCTATTTTTCAAGCTATAAATTTTAGCAATTCAAATTTTAATAAACTCATAGAAAGTAAAATAGAGGAATATCAGTGCTAAAGGCGAGTTTGAAAAGCATTGCTTCTTATGTTCCTGAAAATATTTTAAGTAATTTTGACTTAGAAAAAATGGTCGATACCACGGATGAATGGATTAAAAGACGAACTGGCATAGAGCAAAGAAGAATAGCAGATAAAGATGAAAAAACAAGCGATATGGGAACTAAGGCTGCCATAAAAGCCATACAAAGAGCAAATTTAAAAGTAGAAGATATAGACGCTATAATCCTTGCAACTCTTAGTCCTGATTATTTTACTATGCCATCAACTGCTTGTAAAATAGCTGCGAATTTAGGACTTACAAATATTACAGCCTTTGATATTTCTGCGGCTTGTTCAGGTTTTATATATTTGCTTGAACTTGCTAGGGCTATGGTTGAAAGTGGTGTTAAAAAAAATGTTTTGATAATAGGAGCTGAGAAAACTAGCTCTGTTATAGATTATAAAGATAGAAGTATTTGTATACTATTTGGAGATGGTGCAGCTGCTGGGGTTGTAAGCCTTGATAAAGAAAATACTATAATAGACACTCACACCGCTAGTGATGGAAATTTTGCAGAGCTTTTAATGATAAACAGGGCTCAAAGTGCTGATATCTCAATATCTCTTAGTATGCAAATGAAGGGAAATGAAGTCTTTAAAATGGCTATTAATACACTTAGTAAGGATGTGCTTGAAATTCTAGCCAAAAATAAAATTTCATCGCAAGAAATAGATCTTTTTATACCACATCAAGCAAATCTTAGAATAATTAAAGCCGTGCAAGAAAAACTAAATTTAAGCGATGAAAAATGTGTTATAACAGTGCATAAATATGGCAACACTTCAGCTGCTTCCATACCTATGGCTATGAATGATGCTTATGAGCAAGGAAGACTTAAAAAAGGTAGTTTAATGCTGCTTGATGCCTTTGGTGGTGGTTTTACTTGGGGTTCTGCTTTGCTTAGATTTGGCGGAGAGAATTTTAAGGCTTAAATTTTAGCCCTTAGTTTATACGATTACTACTATAAATAAATTGTTAAGCTTTTTTTAAATATAAATTTTTAAAACTTATGAGTTTTATTTTAAAATTTGATAAATTCCAAAATAAAAGATAAATAAAAAGTTTTTTTAAATATTTTTTAAAGATATCTAAACATTTACTTAAAATGTGTTATAATTTTTTAAATTTTTCTTAACAAGGATAATACAATGAGAATTTTGGTTATAGAAGATGAGATTAGCCTGAATAAGACTATTATAGATAATCTTAACGAGTTTGGTTATCAAACTGATTCTTCTGAGAATTTCAAAGATGGCGAATACTTTATAGGTATTAGGCATTATGATTTAGTGTTGGCAAATTGGACTTTGCCTGATGGTGATGGTGCTGAGCTTATAAGTATTATCAAAAACAAGTCTCCAAGGACTTCAGTTCTTATTATTTCTTCTAAGGTTGATAAAGACAGCGAAATTAAGGCGTTAAAAGCAGGTGCTGATGATTTTATAAAAAAACCTTTGGATTATGATATTTTGTTAGCTAGAATAGAAGCAAGACTTAGACTTGGTGGCACAAATGTCATAAAAATCGATGATTTGGTAATCGATCCTGATGAGGAAAAAATAACTTATCAGGGACAAGATATTGAACTTAAAGGCAAACCTTTTGAGGTTTTGACTCACTTAGCAAGACATTCTGATCAAATTGTTTCTAAAGAACAGCTTTTAGATGCTATTTGGGAAGAGCCTGAACTTGTTACTCCAAATGTGATAGAAGTTGCTATAAATCAAATTAGACAAAAAATGGATAAACCATTAAACATCTCCACTATAGAAACAGTTCGCCGTAGAGGTTATCGTTTCTGCTTTCCTAAAAAATCTTAATAATTTTGCACTAAATGTGCAAAATTTTTTATATTAACTTTATTTTTATATTTTATTTAAGTTTTATTATTGTATAAAGCGGTTTTATCTTAAAAAATTTAGAAAGGTTACAATGTCTCTTTTGATTACTAAAGATTGTGTGTGTTGTGATGCTTGCAGAGAAGAATGTCCTGATGAGGCTATTTACGAAAATAGTCCTGTTTATGTGATAGATCCTGATTTATGCAGTGAGTGTGTTAATGACTTTTCAGAGCCAGCCTGTATAGTTGCTTGTCCTTATGAGTGCATTATCCCAGATCCTGATAATGTTGAGTCAATAGAAGAGTTAAAACTTAAAAGTCGCAACAAAGAGTTATAATGGCAAAAAAGACCGCTGTTATTGATCTTGGCTCAAATTCTATCCGTATGGTTGTTTTTGAAAAGACCTCAAGATATGGATTTTATACATCTTGCGAGTATAAGCGTAAGGTTAGACTTGGAGAAAACGCCTATAATAACGGCAAGATTTTACAAGAAGATGCTATGCAAAGGGCTGAGGAAACTTTAAGTTTTTTTAAAAGTAGAGCCTTAAAACACAAATGCAAAAAAATTTTAATAATAGGAACTTCAGCCCTAAGGGATGCTCCAAATTCTAAGGAATTCATTAAAAGGATTAAAGAAAAATTATCCTTAAATATACGCTGTATAGATGGACAAAGTGAAAGTTACTTAGGCGGACTTGCGGCTTTAAATTTACTAAGTCCTTTTAAGGATGGCACCACGCTTGATATAGGCGGTGGCTCTAGTGAGCTGTGTCTTATAAAAAATGGTAAAATTATTTCTTGCATATCCTTAGATCTTGGAACAGTGCGTTTGAAAGAATTGTTTTATGATAGTGGAAAAAAAGAGCTTTTGGATGAGTTTGTAAAGCCTATAATAGACAAAATTCCAAGCGAGTTTGTAAATCACAATCTAATAGCCATAGGTGGAAGTTTAAGGGCTGTTTCAAGCTCTATTATGCAAAAAAATTCTTATCCTATAAAAAATATACACGATTTTTACTATAATTTTGAAGAAGAAAAAGAGCATATTTTAAAAATTTTTAATGCAAAAACAGAGTCTTTAATAAATTTTGGCATCAAAAAAGATCGCTATGATACTATAAAAGAAGGAATTTATATCTTTTTGAAAATCGCTCAAAAACTTAAGATAAAGCAAGTTATCACAAGCGGGGTTGGCATTAGAGAAGGGGTTTATTTGCAGGATTTATTGCGTCCTAAAACTAGTTTTGCTTCAAATTTTAATCCAAGTTTAAGAGCCTTGCAAGATAGATTTTTAAGGGATAATGAAAAAAACAAAACCGCGTATTTTGCTATGCAAATTTTTGACACCTTAGAAGAACTTCACAATTTAAATGGCTACTATAAGCAAATTTTGCTAAATTCTGCTAAGCTTTGTCATATAGGCGAGTATTTGAATTTTTATTTTTCAAATGAGCATAGTGCAAATTTGGTGCTTGGTGGGCTAAGTTATGGCTTTTCACATAAACAAAAGGCGTTAATAGCTAGCATTATAAGGCTAAATGGTAAGAAATTTAACTCTTATAGTTTTGATAGCTTAAGACAGCTTTTGCCCAGTTTAAATGTGATTTCTTGGCTAAATTTTATGCTAAGTTTGGCTAAAATTTTAAGTTTTAGCGAGGATAGAGTTGAGTTTTATTTTGCTAAAAATACACTTTTTATATATGGGGACAAAAATTTAAACTTAGCCAAAGAAGAGTTCAAAAAACTAGCAAAACCAGCCACCATAGCTATAGCTTTAAATCAAAAGCCTTTTTGATATAATTTCAAGTTTTTTTACGCTGTTCTACTAGGTTTTGAATTCTTTTTTTATTTTCTTCAAAAAAAGTATCAAAACTTTTTTCATCTTTTGAAATTTTGGGCTTTTCGTTAGGATTTTCTATGCATTCTAAAACTAGGTTTGAGTTTCCTATTATCATAGTGTAGCGTTTGTTTTCATTTATAAAAATTATAAATTTATTATTTTTATCTAAGGGTTTTTGAAAAATTATCTTAAAATCTTTAGAATTTAAGCCTTTGCAAAGCAAATTTCTTTTGACAAACCAAAGTACTGCAAGCAAAGTCACTAAAACCAACATAAGCAAAATATAGTTTGTATAATCATATGTCATAGCATCATTTTTTGTTTTTATGGGCTCATTTACAGGGCTTTGCGTTTGTTCTTTTAAGGCATTAGGGCTTAAAGCTCTTATTCTAACCCCAAATTTATTATTTACCGAACTTATTTCAAGTTTTATTTCGCTTTTGTTTTGAAGCATAATGTAAGTAGTGTTGTTTTTAGAGTTTATGCTGATTTTGTCTATTAAATTTGAGTTTAAATTTTTTATTTCATTTTTATTAAATTTAAGCTCACTCATACTTAAAAGTGTAAGGTTTCCATCTTTTTTTTGAGAAATTTTACCATTATAAGCACTATCAAAAGAAAGCATTAAATCAACTCTGTCGTTTCTATCATAGATATTATAACTTATAAGCTCAGCTGCAAAAACAGGAAAGGCAAGAAAAAATATTATAAGTTTTTTCATTAAATTTCTTTTTTGAAGTATTGAAGGACGGTTTTAGAGTCTAAAATTTCATTTATTCTTATGGCTAGGTTTTTCTCATATACCATAACCTCGCCCTTGCCAAAAATTCTTTTATTTATGTAAAGTTCGACGCTTTCGCCGGCAGGCTTTTCAAGGTCTATTACAGAGCCAACTTCTAGTTTTAAAAGTTCAGCCACACTCATATTTGTAGTACCAAGCTCACTTACAAAATCAACATTTATATCCAAAATATCCTCATAAGAGTTTAAAAGTCCGTGATTTTCAAATTCTAATTCTTCGCTCATTATTTACAATACCCTATCCTAAAAGAAGCATTTTCAATTTCATAAGTTAAAGCCTCATCCAAAACTATAGTGCTAAAGTCGATTTTACCTAAATACTCAGGAATTCCAAGCTTGTATTCATCCGTGCCTTTAGCATCGTTTAGTAAAATCTTGGCATAGCCTATGATTTGATTGGCACATTCTTTTACCAAATCGCACCAATCATCTTCTTTAAATCTGTCATCATTTATTAAAATTTTAGCTATTTTTTTAAGAATTACTTCCGGGAAAAATAGATAAAAATTATACTCTCCACCTTCTTTTTTTAATATCGGAATACTAGCGCCATAAAGTTCTCCGCCTATATTTTCACTTTCTTTTATGTCAAGTTTTAAGATATGTTCGCAAAAATGAGTGATTGAGTATTCTAAAATTTTTAACATAAATACACCTTTATAAAAACTTAAAATTAAGATTATAATAAAATTAAAATAAAAACTATTTTAAAATTTTATTTTTTAAAAATTTCTTCAATTTTATCTAAAGTATCTTGCAAATTTTCTTCTTCAAAACACTCAACAATGCTAGTTCCAACCACAACCCCATCCGCTAATTTTCGCATTTTTTTAACATCTTGGTTGTTTTTTATACCAAAGCCCACAAAAATAGGCAAATTTGTATAAGCTCTAATTTCGCTAATTTTATCCTTTAAAATTTTCTCATCCACGCTTTTACCGCCCGTAATACCAAAACTTGCAAGCAAATACACAAAACCACTAGCCTTAGAAAGTATCATTTTAACACGCTCTTTAGGCGTTGTAATGCTTATTAGACTTATTAAAGAAATGTCGGCTTTTTTGCATTCAGCCCTTAAATGCTTGATTTCTTCATAGCTTAAATCAGGCACTATTAAAGCGCAAATTCCAACAGACTTAGCCTTTTTAACAAAATTTTTTAGTCCATAAGAAAAAATGGTATTATAATACACCATAAAAACTAAGGCTTTTTTGGTTTTTACTTCGCTTAGAATTTCAAAACATTTATTTATATTTGCTCCATTTTCTAAGGCTTTTTTAGCGGCTTTACTTATGATTTCTCCATCGGCTATAGGATCACTATAAGCTATGCCAAGCTCTAAAATATCAATGCTTGTTTTATCTAAATTATTTAAAAATTCTTTACTATTTTGCAAATTTTTGTAACCTAAAACCATATAAGCTACATTTGCATTTTCTTTGTAAAAAGTTCTAAAATCAACCATAAATAGTTCCTTTTTTGTATTCTAAAATGCTTTGCATATCTTTATCGCCTCTGCCTGAGATATTTACTACAATCACGCTTTTTTTATCTAGCGTAGGACAAAGTTTTTCCAAATACGCCAAGGCGTGAGAGCTTTCAATAGCAGGTATTATGCCCTCTTTTTTACAAAGAAATTTCAAAGCATTTATGCACTCATCATCACTTATAGCATAATAACTAGCCCTTTTGCTTTCAAACAAGGCTGCGTGAAGTGGTCCAACGCCAGGATAATCAAGCCCAGCTGATATACTATGTACGGGCAGTATGTTTCCAAACTCATCTTGTAAAACCTTAGTTTTCATCCCGTGGATTATGCCTGTTTTTCCTTTGTTTAAAGTAGCGGCGTGAAAAGGCGTGTCAAGCCCTAAGCCTCCAGCTTCTATGCCTATTAATTTCACGCTTTTATCTTCTAAAAATTCATAAAAAATTCCAGCCGCATTACTTCCACCGCCTACTGCTGCTATGATGTAATCGGGCTTTTTGTTAAGTTTTTTAAGTTGAGTCTTGCATTCTTTGCCGATAATGCTTTGAAAATGCGTAACCATCTTAGGATAAGGATGAGGTCCAACAGCACTTCCAACTACATAAAAGATATTTTTTATATCCAAAACCCAAGCTTGAATGACAGCAGTTGTTGCTTCTTTTAAGGTTTTAAGTCCATTTTCCACAGAGTGAATTTTAGCCCCTAAAAGTTCTATTTTATAGACATTTAAAGCCTGTCTTTTAATGTCAGTTGCTCCCATATAAATTTCACATTCAAGCCCTAAAAGTGCCGCTGCAGTTGCAGTTGCAAGTCCGTGCTGACCGGCTCCTGTTTCTGCTATGATTTTTTTCTTCCCCATTTTTTTAGCTAAGAGTGCTTGAGAGAGTGCGTTATTGATTTTATGAGCTCCTGTGTGGTTTAAATCCTCTCTTTTAAGATAAATTTCGTGTCCATAAAATTTACTTAAATTCCTAGCAAAATAAAGCGGAGTAGGGCGTCCAACATAGTTTTCTAAAAGTTTTTTTAATTCTTGTTTAAAGTGTTTATTTGTTGAGAATTTTAAAAAAGCTTCTTCAAGCTCATTTAATGCAAACATAGCACTTTCAGGCAAAAACCGCCCGCCAAATTCTCCATAATATCCTATCATTTAAGCTCCTTTAATATTTGTTTAACTTTTTTTATATCCTTTAAGCCATTTTCATCCTCAAGTTTTGAGTTAAGATCTAAAATTTTAGCCCCAGTTTTCATAGCATCTTTTATATTTGAAAGTCCTATACCACCAGCTAAAGCAAAATCTTGTTTGAAATTTTTTAATAAATTCCAATCAAAACTAAAGCCATTTCCGCCTTTTAAAGCTCCTTTAGCGTCAAATAAAATTAAATCATAATTTTTATAATTTTTTAAATCAATACTATTTTCAACGCTTATAACCTGCCAAATTTCAACATTTTTAGCCTTTAAAGTAAGATACTCACTTTTTAAGAGTGGTTTGTGGGTTTGAATTATGCTAAGCCTTGCTAGTTCTACGCATTTTAGCATAAAATCAAAGCTTTCATCCACAAAAACTCCAACTATTTTTTTACCATTTTTGCAAATCTCAAGGCTTATACTTTGTGCTTTTTTTAAGCTTACAGCTCTTTTACTTTTTGCAAAGATAAGCCCTAAATAATCAACATCTAAGGCTGAAATTTCAAAAGCATTTAATTCATCTTTTATGCCACAAATTTTAATTTGCATACTCTTGATACTCCTTAAAATACTCCAAAACCCTGCCAGAATAAATCGCTTCTAAGATTATATCCTTAGCCTTTAAAGGTGAGTTTGCTTTATTTGCCGTGTAAAGTGCGAACATAGAGTTTAAAACCACTAAATCAAATTTCGCTCCCTTAGCCTTTCCGCTTAAAATATCTAGCAAATCTTTGGCATTTTGCTTAGGATTTAAGCCCATTATATCGCTGTGAAAAGCCCTTTTGAAGCCAAATTGCTCAGGGCAAATGCTATATTCTAAAATTTCTCCTTCATTAAGCTCAAAAATTTTGCTCTCATCACAAATGCTAAGCTCGTCCATTCCGTCATTTCCGCGAACTACAAGGGCTTTTTTTCTACCAAGTGCTTTTAAAACTTCGGCTAAAAGTTTATGAACTGGAGCGTGATAATTTCCCATAAGCTGATATTTTAGCTTTAAATTTGGATGCAAAAGAGGACCTAAGACATTAAAAACAGTTCTTACGCCAAGCCTTGCTCTAATGTCTTTTAACTCACTTACTAAGGGATGAAAAAACGGAGCGTGCAAAAAGCTTAAGCCCTTTTCTTTTAAGAAATTTAAGGCTAATTCTAGTGTGTTTGGTGTTAGAATTTTAAGCTCTTCTAACACATCAGTGCTTCCGCTAGAGCTTGAAATGGCTTTATTTCCGTGTTTTGCTACCTTTACGCCTAAACTTGCTAGTATAAATGAACTTGTGGTGGATACATTAATGCTTTTAAAACCATCGCCTCCAGTGCCACAAATATCGATCATTTCACTATCATCGCTAAAGGTTTGAGAGTATCTTAAAATTTGCTTTACAAATTCGCTCAAGGACTTAGCGTTTAAGGATTTTTCGGTGATTAACACTAATAAAGCTCCAACCTGCAAGGCTTCATACTCTTTTGACATAATAATTTTACAAATTTTTTCAAAATCATCGCTTTGCAAGGCTTGATTGTTGCTTAGTTTTTGCAGATAAAAGCTTAAATTTGGCTCTTTGCTTTCTTTTTTGCTTTGTTTTAAAAAATTTGAAAAAATTTTCAAACCATACTCGCTAAAATAGCTTTCAGGGTGAAATTGAACGCCAAAATAGGGCAAACTTTTATGCTTTAAAGCTAAAATGCTTTTTTTCTCATCAAGTGCTAGAATTTCAAGCTCATCGCCGATATTTTTAGCTTCTAATGAATGATATCTCATAACGCTAAATTCCTTAGGTAAGCCTTCAAATAGCGAATTTTCTTTAGTTTGAATAAGCAAAGAACTTTTTGCATGCATAGGATTTGGCATTTTTGAAATTTCGCTTTTAAAAGTAAGAGCTAAGGCTTGATGTCCTAAACAAATTCCAAGTATTGGCACATTTAATCTACTTTTTAGAATTTCAAGGCAAATTTTACTATCTTTTGGATGCTTTGGACCTGGACTTAAAATTATGTGGCTAGGATTTAAGGCTTTAAGTTCATCAAGGCTTATTTCATCGTTTCTTTTAACTAAAATTTCATCAAAACCTAAGTTTTCAAGCATAGCTTTAATGTTAAAAACAAAGGAGTCATAATTGTCTATTAAAACTATCATTTTGCTTTCCTTAAATTTTCAAAATTTGTTAAAAGTGCTTTTCGTTTCGCACAAATTTCTTCGTATTCTTTTTGCTTTTGACTTTGCAAAACTATGCCAGCACCGCTTGCTATGTAGGCTTTATCGTCTTTAAAAAAGGCTGATCTTATCAAAATAGCCAAAATTACATCTTCATTAAAATTTAAAAAGCCTATGCCGCCACCATAAACGCCCCTGTTTAAGCCCTCAAGTTCACTTATGATTTCTAAAGCTCTAATTTTAGGGGCTCCACTTAGTGTTCCTGCTGGAAAAACAGCTTTTATAATGTCAAAAATATTTGCACCATCTTTCATATTGGCATAAACTTCACTTACTATATGCATTACAAATTTATTTTTAACTATGGAAAAAAGGTTTTCAACCCTTGTTTTTATTCCAAATTTTGAAATGTCATTTCTAGCTAAATCAACAAGCATTTTATGCTCGCAAAGTTCTTTTTCATCGCTTAAAAGCTCTTTTTCTAGGATATTTGCATTAGAATTTTCATCTAAATTTCTAGTTCCAGCAATTGGTGCTAGAAAAATTTCTTTGTTTTTAATTTTTAGTAAAAACTCAGGCGAAGAGCCTAAAACTATGCCATATTTAGTAGGAAAGTAAAACATATAAGCACTAGGATTAAGCAAACTTAAGCTTTCATAATAATCAAAAGCGTTAAAATCGTGTTTTACGCACAATTGTTTGCTTAAAACCACCTGAAAAATGTCACCATTTAAAAGATATTCTTTAGCTTTTTCACACATTTTGAAAAAGTCTTTTTTTTCATTTTCAAGTGAGTTTAAAATTTCAAAATAGCTATTTTTATTTTTTTCTTGTAAAATTTCATCATCTTTTAGATAATCAAAATAGCTTGAAGAGCCAAATTTAAAAAACATTTTGCTATTTTTTTCATAGACTAAATAAGCCTTGGCATTTGCAAACAAAAACAAAGGAAAATTATAATTTTTCTTTGTAATACTTGGAATTTTTTCAAACAAAGTTATAAAATCTGCACTAAAAACCCCGAAAAATCCAGCATATTCACAAGTTCTTTTTTGTGCTGAAAGCTCATAAAATTTAGCCTTTAATTCGCTAAAAGAAAGCTCATTTGCATCAAAAAAATCACAATCAATCCCTATAATAACCTTATTCAAATCCTCCGCAAAATATGAATTCTCAAATTTTGCTAGAATTTGCTTATAATAAAAATTTACATTTTTAGCAAACATAACAAAAACCTTTTATAAAAATTAATAAATTAAAGTGTGTAAAAAGAAGTTTAAAAACGCCAAAGGCGTAGCGTGTGAGTAAGTTTTAAAGTCAAAGAATTAGTTAAAAAATATATTTTTTTCATTTTTGTCCTTTCTTTAAAATTAAACTTACAAATTTTAGGTTAATAAATATAAATTTATCCTTAAAAATTTAAGAAAATTTAATAAATATTTTATTTTTGTTTATTTTTATAATTTATGTTTATTGTTTTAATAAATTTATTTTAAAATAAGATAAAAATTAGTTTTAAAAAGGTAGAATTAGCCATCAAATTTTTAGGAAAAATTATGGATTTTATGGTGCTTCCTTATCTTTTTATAGGCATTATTTCAGGTATAGCCTCAGGACTTTTTGGCATTGGTGGCGGGATGATTATAGTTCCTTTTATGTTTTTACTTGGTGCTAGTGCTCATAGTGCTGTTGGAATTTCAGTCGTACAAATGATTTTTGCTGCTATTTTTGGCTCTTACATTAATTACAAAAAAAAGAATTTTAACCTAAAAGATGGCGTTATGATAGGGCTTGGAGGCTTGTTTGGCGCAAGTTTTAGCGGTTTGTTATTAAGCTATTTAAGTGATGTGGCTTTAACTAGCGTTTTTTTGGCAGTTAGCTGTGTATTTTTCTTAAAATATGCCTTTGGTATCAAAGAAAGCGTAGTTCAAAGCAACAAAAGCACACTTGCTAAAAATCTCATTTTATTTTTTGCAGGTGCTTTTACTGGAATTTTTGCCATCTCACTTGGCATAGGTGGTGGGCTTTTAATAGCTCCTATTTTGGCTTATTTTTTAGGATATGATAGTAAAAAAGTCGTTTCTTTGTCTTTATTTTTCGTAGTTTTTTCTTCAATTTCTGGGGTGATTTCTTTTATAAGTTCTGGCATAATAGATCAAAACATACTCACTAAAGGAATTTTAGTAGGCATAAGCTCTATGGTAGGCGTTTTTTTAGGCATTAAAATAATAGAAAAAATGAAGCTTTCAGCCCACAAGAAATTTTTGCTTTTCGTTTATGCCTTGTCTATTTTAGCAACTAGTTTTTCACTGCTTAGAAAGCTTGGAATTTTAGCATTTTAAGTATAAATTTCAATGCTTACAAAATTTTATAAATATTTTATTTACTCTTTTTTAAGCTCAAGTAAAACTATCTCACTTGGTGCTAAAAATCTTATCGCAGGACCCCAAAAACCAGCCCCGCTACTTACATAAAGCTTAGTTTTTTCGCTCAAAGTATAAAGTCCGTGCAAAAAACCTTGTTGCAAATATACAAAAATTCCAAAAGGAAAAATTTGCCCTGCGTGTGTATGGCCACTTAAAACAAGATCAAACTTGCTAACATCGTATAAATTTACGCTTTTTGGCTGATGAGAAAGTAAAATACTTGGTTTATCTTTGCTCAAATTTGCCGTAGTTTTTTCTATATCAGGGATAAAATTTAATCCCCCATTTAAACTAAGCCCACTAAGTCCTACTCCGCTTTTTTCATCGTTTAAGTTTTCAAAACGAAGTCCTGCTAAATCAGCCAGTCCTGCTATATTTAAAACTCCTATATCCACGCTTTCATTGATGAGAATTTTTAAATTTGTCTTTTCTTTTAAAAGCTTTAAAATTTCATCCAAACCCCTGTAGTATTCGTGATTTCCCAAAGAATAAAAAGTGCCAAATGTGCTTTTTAATTCATTAATCTTTGAGATATAAGGTGCGATATCTTGTGGCTTTGTATCGATAAAATCCCCAACGATAACGACTAAATCAGGCTTTAGAGCATTTATTTTATCTACAAGTTTTGCTAGAAAGTTTTTATGCAAATTTTTGCCTAAATGCACATCGCTAATCATAACTACACGCAGGTTTTGTTTTAAATTTTTGATTTTAAGTTCAACTTTTTTTATATTTGGGATAAAATTTGCATTACCCCAGCCTCTTAAAATCAGTCCCAAACCAAAGATAATCAAGCTTAAATTAAAAATAAATTTAATACTAGCACGGCGTTTTTTGTCAAATTTTATATTTTTAGCATTTTTAGCCCAAAGCCTAATAAAAAAAGCCAAAATATCTCTAAAAAGTGTTACAAAAAAGAAAAAATAAGTAAAAGCAAAACTATGAGAAAGTGCTATATAAAGGCTACTTGCGAAGCGATCTTCTGCACGAAAAGGTAAAAAACAAGCTTGCATAATAAAAATTATCAAAACTATGATAAAAACCCATTTTTTATGTGCGTGTAAAAAAGGAATTTTCATAAATAAACGCTTGTAAATATAGACATTTGCAAGGGCGAAAATCAAAGTAAAAATTATTGAAAAAACTAAAAACAACATAAGTGTAATTTTATCTTTTTTTGTTAAATAAATCACAAAATATTAATTTTTTTGAGTTATAATCTTACTTTATAAACCCCAAATTTCAAGGAAATCAATGTATCGTTTCGCACCCTCTCCAACAGGAGATATGCATATAGGGAATTTAAGAGCGGCTATTTTTAATTATATTTGTGCCAAACAGGAAAAAAGTGATTTTATCTTGCGTATCGAAGATACAGATACTGCTCGCAATATCGCAGGAAAAGAAGAAGAAATAAAAGAGCTTTTAAAGCTTTTTAAAATTTCGTGGCAGCATTTTTATGTGCAAAGCGAGAATTTGAAATTTCATCAGCAAATGGCTTTAAAATTAGTGAGTGAAAAGAAGGCTTTTGCTTGTTTTTGCACGAGCGAGGAGCTTGAAGCTAAAAAAGAGGCTGCAAAACTTGCCAAAAAACCCTACAGATACGATGGAACTTGTGAAAACTTAAGCGATAGTGAAGTTTTGATGAATGAAAAGCCCTTTGTTATCCGCCTTAAAAAGCCACAAAAAACTATGAAATTTAAGGATTTTATCAAAGGAGAACTTGAGTTTGAGCCTGAAAATATAGATAGTTTTGTCATAATGAGAGCTGATAAAACCCCAACTTATAATTTTGCTTGCGCCGTTGATGATATGCTAGAGGGCGTTACTTGCATTATAAGAGGCGAGGATCATGTTTCAAATACGCCCAAACAAGAGCATATTCGTGCAAGTTTAGGCTATGAAAAAACTATGCTTTACGCACATTTACCTATCATTTTAAACGAAGAAGGTCAAAAAATGAGCAAAAGAGAGGCTCATTCTAGCGTAAAATGGCTTTTAGACGAGGGGATTTTACCTGTTGCTATTGCAAATTATTTAATAATGCTTGGTAATAAAACGCCAAAAGAACTTTTTACCCTTGAAGAAAGCTTTGAATTTTTTGATATTAAAAAAGTTTCTAAAGCACCTGCTAGATTTGATATTAAAAAGCTTTTGCAGCTTAACAGAGAGCATATCAAGCTTTTAAAAGATGATGAACTTTGTGAAATTTTAGGCTTTGATAAATTTGGTTTAAATAAGAACTTAAAGTCAGAATTTTCGGCTTTAGCTAAGTTTTATACTCAAGAAGCAAGCACAATAAAAGAGCTTAGAGCTAAATTTTCTTTACTTTTTGCTAAGAAAGAATTTGGCGAGTTTGAAAATGAAGCAAGGCTTATTTTAGGTGTTTTGAAAGATTTAACTTTGCCCGAAACTTATGATGAGTTTAAAACAAAGCTTATGCAAATTACGAATTTAAAAGGCAAAAGCTTTTTTATGCCTTTAAGACTTGTTTTAACAGGTAGCACTCACGGACCTTATTTGAGCGAACTTTACGCACTTTTAAAGCCATTTTTAAATTTCAAGGAGTAAAAATGGAAATTATCGGCTTTTCTTTGCTTACTTCTATCATTAGCGTAGCACAAATTCTAATTACAACTTATATGTGGGTTATTATTATCACAGCTCTTATTTCTTGGGTGAGCCCTGATCCTTACAATCCCATAGTTCAAATCCTTTACAAACTTTCAGCTCCAGCTTATAGGCTAATAAGCTTTATCCCTACTCGTATAGGAAGTGTTGATTTAGCACCACTTATTATCATTATAATCTTGCAATTTATTAGTATTTTGCTTTCAAATTTAGCAACAAGGCTTTAAATGAAAAAGTGTTTTTTATTTATTTTTTTAAGCTTAGCACTTTTTGGTGTGGAATATGACATCAAAAGCCTTAAAACTAAGGAAAATTCTTTGGCAAAGGATTATTATATCTACAGACTTTTGGAAAAAAACTCACTTGATAAAAAAGAACTTAAAGCCCTGCGAACTCATATTTTTCGCTATGTAGGAAAGATAAAGCTTGAATTTGAAAAGATAATTCCACCAAAAATTTACACAAACAAAGCTTACGCACCTTGTTACAAATATACAAAAGATAATATCTTGGATGCAAACTCAAGCTGTCAAAGTGTGCGTTTAAATTCCATTTTTTTTATATCAACGCTTAGCGATAAAACTAGAAGTGTTATGGCTGAAAATTTTAAGGAAAATAAGGCTTTATATAATTTATTACTAGCTTTTAATAGCAAAAATGAAATAGATTTTTTGGCACAAAAAGAAGATGTTAATGGCTTTTTTAGGCTTTTACAATACTCTAAAAAATACGATTTAGATTTAAATGCAAGTTTTGTAAATAAATTAGCAAGTCATAAAGAGTTTAAAAATTTTGTCAAAAACATAGTTATAAAAAAAGAAAATCCTAAATTTCAAAAGTCTCTTTTAGGGCTTGATAAAAATTTGGCAAAAGATGAAACCGCCTTTTATCTTGGTGTGAATGCTTTAAAATTTGGCGAAGAAGGTTTAGCAAGTGGATTCTTTAAAAAAGCAGAGCAAAGCTTTGTATCTCAAAATGATAAAGATAATGCTTTATTTTGGGTATGGCTTATAAATAAAAATGAAAATGATTTAAAAAATTTAGCAAAAAGTTCTGCTATAAATATTTATTCTCTTTATGCAAAAGAGCTTACAAATGCTAAATTTCCAGAGCTTGAAAAGGTAGCTGTTAGCAAAAAAGAAGTAGCTTTTAATATGCAAGATCCTTTTGCTTGGCAAAGCCTAAATGAAAAAATAAAAAAATCTAGTAAAGCCGAACTTGACACGCTTTTAAAGGAATTTGATAGTGAGCAAACCCTGCCAATATATGCTTTTTTGCTTGAAAGAAAAAATGACTTTAAAAAACATTATTTTATAATGCCTTATTTTGAGTATTTAAAAGACTATGATACAAATAGGCAAGCTTTAATTTTAGCTCTTGCAAGGCAGGAAAGTAGGTTTATCCCAAGTGCTATTTCAACATCATATGCACTTGGAATGATGCAGTTTATGCCCTTTCTTGCTAATCATATAGGAAAAAAAGAGCTTAAAATTCCAAATTTTGATCAAGATTTTATGTTTGAGCCAAAAGTGGCTTATTATTTTGCTAATTATCATTTAGATTATTTGCAAAGCAAACTTGATAGTGTGCTTTTTATAGCTTATGCTTATAATGGTGGCATAGGCTTTACAAATAGGATGTTAGCAAGGCAAGATATGTTTAAAAATGACAAATTTGAGCCTTTTTTATCTATGGAGCTAGTGCCTTATGAGGAAAGTAGAATTTACGGAAAAAAGGTTTTGGCTAATTATATTGTGTATCAACATCTACTGAACGGTAATATAAGGATTTCGGATATTTTTGATAGTTTAATTCAAAACAAGGAAGCGAGTTTAAGCAAATTTTAACCCTTAGTTTGCTTTCTTCTTTATTGGCTTTAGAGCTTATTTTAAGGTAATTTGTGTATTTATTTTGTAAGATATATTTATAAAATTTTTCATCTAAATTTTCAATTTTTGCTTTTTTGTTATTTATGAAAATTTCTAAATTTTGAATTTCAATGTTTGGAGTAAGTAAAAACGCAAAAATATCATCATTGCTTTCTTCGTCCAAAACAGGATTTAAAAAAGACATTGTAACAACGGCGTTTGTATTATTTTGAGTGATTTTTTGTTTTTGAGAAAAGATTAGGGTCTGTGTTTTTAAATTTGCGATTTTTTGTTCTTCGTTTTTTAAAGAACAAGCACTAAAAATTAAAAAAAGAGATAAAATAAATATTTTCATAAGATTTCCATAAAATTTTTGTTTTATTTTAACCTTTTAACCCTATTTTTTGCTTTAAAATATTATAATTTTGAAAAAATTTAAGAGTTTGGTATGAAAAAATTAATAATGGCTTTTAGCGGACCTTCAAATTCTGGTAAAACAACGCTAATATCAAAAATAGCAAGTGAGTTTATGAAACAAAATTTAAAGGTTTTAATAGTAAAGCACGATCCAAGCGATAAGGCACAATTTGACTTTAATGGCAAGGATAGTTTTAAATTTTTTCAAACCGGAGCTGATGTTATGGTTTTAAGTCCTAGTAGAACTACATTTTTTTCGCATAAGGCTAGAGAAATTTTAGAAGCTATTAAAATGGCTGAGTTTGATATCTGTTTAGTTGAAGGGCTTAAAAGTCTTGATTTACCACGCATTAGTGTGTTTTGCAAGGAAGTTGATGAGAGTTATTTTGAATTTTCTAGGGCTATTGCAAGCTATGATAAAATTTCGCGTTTAAACCTTGTTTGGCTTGATTTAAACGATATACAAAAAATTTGCACTTATATCTTAGAAAATTCTAAAAATTTAAAAGGAGAGTTTTAATGCAGGAATTATTAAATCACATAAAAAAAGCTGTTTTGCAAATATCAAAAGAGCTTAAATTCCCAGACACAAGCTACTTAAAAAGCCAAAACCAAACAGGGGATACTCAGTTAAAGCTTGATATAAAAAGCGATGAGATTATAACCGAAGTTTTAAGCAAATGCAAAAGCGTAAAAGCTTTGATAAGCGAAGAAAAAGAAGAAGCTTTAAATTTAAACGAAGAAGCCAAATTTGTCGTGGCTTATGATCCTCTTGATGGTTCATCTTTGGTGGATGTAAATTTTGCAGTGGGAAGCATTTTTGCGATTTATGAAAAAAGTGCAAGTGCTAAAAATTTAAAAGCTGCTGTTTATAGCATTTATGGACCTAGATTAGAGCTTGTGATTTGCGAAAATGAGCCTAAATTTTACCGCTTAAATTCTCAAAATGAATTTGAGTTTATAAAGAATTTAAAACTAGAAAACAAGGGCAGGATAAACGCTACAGGTGGCACGCAAAAAAATTGGAGCAAGGAGCACAAAGCCTTTATTGAAAGCCTTTTTGATGAGGGTTATCGACTTAGATATTCAGGGGCTATGGTGAGTGATTTACATCAAATTTTATGCAAGGGCGGTGGGCTTTTTAGCTATCCCTCAACAAGCGATGCACCAAATGGAAAATTAAGGGCTTTTTTTGAGGTTTTTCCTTTTGCTTTTATCTTTGAAAAAGCAGGAGGTAAAACAAGCAATGGCGCAAATTATTCTTTACTTGAGCTTGAATTTAGCAAAATTCACGCTACAACGCCTTGTTTTTTTGGTTCAGAGTATGAAATTTCAAAACTTCTAAAGGTTTTAAATGGCTAAGGATGAATATGAGTTAAATTTAGACAAAAAAAAAGAAGCCCTACAGGCTTGTCAAAGCTCTAAGAATTCGAATTCTTGTTATAATTGCGAGAAAATTTTTGATTGCCAAATTCGTAAAAGCTATGTTGATGCAGTTTATAATAGTATGTCAAAGGGTAAAATCGAGGGCGGATTTGACTTTTAATTTAAATTTTAAGGAAAAAAATGAAATATCTTACAACTCCAATTTATTATGTAAATGATGTCCCGCATTTAGGACACGCATATACTACGATAATTGCCGATACTTTGGCGATATTTTATCGTTTGCAAGGTGAGCAAACGCTTTTTTTAACAGGCACTGATGAACACGGACAAAAGATAGAGCAAGCCGCTAAGCAAAAAAACCTAGCTCCTAAAGAATATGCCGATAAAATTAGCCTTGAGTTTAAAAAGCTTTGGGATAGTTTTGAAATAAGTTATGATATTTATGCAAGAACTACAGATCAAAGGCATATTGATTTTGTTAGGGCTATGTTTTTGAAAATGTTTGAAAAAGGTGATATTTATAAGGGTGAGTATGAGGGGCATTACTGCATATCTTGCGAGAGTTTTTTTACTAAAACGCAGCTAGGGGTCAATGAAAGCTGTCCTGATTGTGGTAAGGCTACTAATTTAGTTAAAGAAGAAAGCTATTTTTTCAGGCTTTCAAAATATGAGGATAAAATTTTAAAATGGTATGAAAGTGAGCCAATTTTACCTAAAAATAAAAAAGCCGAGCTTGTAAATTTCGTTCAAGCTGGACTTAGGGATCTATCCATTACTAGAACTAGTTTTGATTGGGGTATAAAAGTGCCTGAAAGTATCGATGAAAAGCATATTATTTATGTTTGGCTTGACGCACTTTTTATTTATGTTAGTTCGCTTGATTATTTACAAAATGGTGAAAATGCGAAATTTTGGCCAGCTCATATTCATTTGGTTGGTAAGGATATTTTAAGATTTCACGCTGTGTATTTTCCAGCTTTTTTAATGAGTGTTGATTTACCTTTACCAAAATTTATAGCAGCACACGGCTGGTGGACAAGAGATGGTGAAAAAATGAGTAAGTCAAAGGGTAATGCCATAAAGCCGCAAGAAATAGTAAATGCTTATGGGCTCGAGGCTTTTAGGTATTTTTTACTTAAAGAAGTGCCTTTTGGAAATGACGGAGATTTTAGCGAACAAGCTTTGATTAGTCGTATTAATTCCGAGCTTTCAAATGAGCTTGGAAATTTGCTAAGTCGTATTGTGGGGATGAGCGTTAAATATAGTGCTTCAAATATAAATAGTGACGATGTTTTAGAATTTTTTAAGGCTGAATTAGAGCCTGTAAGAGAGCATTTAAAATTAAGTTTAGAATTTTTAGAAAGTTTGCAGTTTAATCGCTATTTAGAAGAGCTTTTTAAAGCTTTAAGTGTGGCAAATTTAAGCATAAGCAAATATGAACCTTGGAATTTGATAAAAAATAATGAAACAAAAAAAGCAAACACCCTAGTAGCTTTGTGTGCGAATATTTTAGCTAAGGTTTGTATCTTGCTTTCTCCTGCTTTACCAAAGTCTTGCGAAAAAATCGCCAAGGCTTTAAATTTTGAGATAAATACTAAAAATTATGAGTTTTTAATCATAAAAGATGGGCTTTTAAATTTTAGAGCAAATGCTTGTGAGCCTTTGTTTGCTAAGATAGAAAAGCCTTTGCTTGAAAAAAAACAAGAGATTTTAAAAGAGACAAAACAAGAAAGTAAAATTAAAATTGATGATTTTGCAAAGATTGAAATTAAGGTTGCTTTAGTTAAAAATTGCGAAAAAATTGAGGGTAGCGAAAAGCTTTTGCGTTTTGAACTTGAGCTTAGTGGGGGAGAAGTAAGACAGGTGCTTTCAGGTATTGCTAAGTTTTATGAGCCTAAAGAGCTTATTGGTAAGCAAGTTTGTGTGTTTAGTAATCTTAAAAAGGCTAAAATTTTTGGCTATGAAAGCGATGGTATGATTTTGAGTGCAAAAAGTGGGGATAAACTTGTTTTGATAAGCCCCGAAAAACTTGTAGAAAACGGCTCTTTAATAGGCTAGACTTTGAATATTTCAAACCTAAGTGAGCTTATAAATGCTGAAATTTTAAACGAAGGAAGTATTTCTTCTGTGCTTGGCTTTGCTTTAAGTTTAGATGAAGTAAAGCCTGGTTTTGCATTTTTTACAAAGGACAAAGAAGAAGCAAAACAAGCCATTTTAAAAGGTGCTTTTTGCATTATCAGCACAGTTGAGCTTGAAATTTTAGATAAAGAATTGTTTTATTTAATAGTGCAAGATTTAGAATCTGCTCTTTTTAGGCTTTTGAGATTTTTAAGCGAAGAAAAGGCTTTAAATTTCGTGCTTTGTGATAGTTTTGAGCTTGATTTTGCAAAGGCTTTTTCTTTAAAAATTTTAAGTGGAAATGTTCTTAATGATTTTAAAGAGCTTATCAATGCTAAAAACAACAGCTTTTTCTTTGCTTTAAGCGAAAAATATTTATTAAAACTTTGTGCTAATTTTAAGCGTTTAAAAAGTGTTAAATTTGAGCTTTTAAATACTTCATCTTTATTTTTTACTTCTCTTGTTTGTGATGAAAATTTGTATTTTAAAAATCTAAAATTTCCTTATGTTTATGCTGAAATTTTTGCTAAATTTGTATTTTTTATAAGAGAAAATAAACTAAATTTAAGTTTTAATGAAAAAAAACTTGATTTTTTGAAAATTTATTTTGTAGATAGTAGTAACAAATTTTGCGAATTTGGCACAAGTTCAAGGGCTTTTTTGCTTGCAAAAAATGAGAGTCATTTTGAGTTTTTAAGCAAAAGTTTAAAGCATATAAAGGGCTTTAAGATAGCTTTAAAAAACTCATTATTTTGTGATTTTTCTTATGCAAATTTAGAAAATCTTTTAGAATTTAAGGATTTTTCTTATTGTTTGATTTTGGAAAATGAAACCTTGTTTGAAGAAATTTTCTTAAAAGAAAATAAAACTCAAAGTTTATTTTAGATTTTTAAGCTCAAATTCTAGCAAATATCTTTTCAAATCAAGCGAGTTTTTTAAGCCACTTGTGTAGCCTCCAAGCGAATTTGTTCCAACTACTCTATGACAAGGCACAAAAATAGGTAATTTATTTTTAGAATTTGCGTTTCCTACGGCTCTATAAGCATTTTTGTGGCCTATTTTAAGGGCGATTTCTTTGTAAGTTGCTCTTTGTCCGTAAGGAATTTCAAGTAAGGCTTTATATACTCTTTTTTCAAATTCACTTCCTTGAAGTAAAAGTGGGGTTTTAAACTCTTTTAATTTTCCCTTAAAATAAAACTCAAGCTCATTTTTAGCAAATTCTAGCACTTCACAGCTTTTTTCATAGCTTTTAAATTCGCAAAATTCAAGCTCTGTTAAAAACTCGCCGTTGCTTTGTAGCGATAAGTAACACAGCTTAGTTTTAAGGTATATTTTAAACATTTTTTATCCTTTAAAAAGTTAGAATTATAACAAAACTAAGGAGTTAAAATGAGTTTTTTAAAAGAATATGAGAAATTAAAAGCTGAGCGTGAGAATTTAGGCATTCCGCCACTTCCTTTAAATGCAGAGCAAACAAAACAGCTTTGCGAACTTTTGGCAAAAGAAGAAAATGAAGAATTAGCCTCTTTGCTTGAAAACCGTGTAAGTCCCGGCGTTGATGATGCAGCCCTAATCAAATGCGAGTTTTTAGACAAGGTTTTAAAAGATGAAATAAAAGCAAAAAGCGTTGATAAACAAAGAGCTTTTAAAATGCTAGAAACTATGCTTGGAGGCTATAATGTCAAGGTTTTGATTAATGCTTTAAAGGTTGAAAGCTTAGCTGGGCAAGCCGCTGATGTGCTTAAAAATATTATTTTCGTGCATGATAATTTTAACGAAATTGTAGAGCTTAGTAAAAACAATGCTTACGCAAAAGAAGTGTTGCAAAGCTGGGCTGAGGCGCAGTGGTTTGTAAAAAAAGAAAAACTCCCTGAGGTGATTAAATGCGTGGTCTTTAAAGTCCCTGGCGAAACCAATACAGATGATTTAAGCCCAGCAGGGGATGCTTTCACAAGAAGTGATATACCCTTGCATGCAAATGCTATGCTTAAGGTGCGTCAAAAGGGCTCTTTAGAAAAGATAAAAGAGCTTAAAAAAACAGGACGCGAGGTCGTTTATGTGGGCGATGTGGTAGGCACAGGCTCAAGTAGAAAATCAGCCATTAATTCTATTCAGTGGCATATGGGTAAAGAAATCAAGGGCGTTCCCAACAAACACAGCGGAGGTATAGTCATAGGCTCTACCATAGCTCCGATTTTTTTCAACACAGCCCAAGATAGTGGCGCCTTGCCTATCATTTGTGATGTTACAAATTTAAATATGGGCGATGAGTTTGAAATCCACATCTATGAGGGTAAAATAACCAAAGAGGGCAAGGAAATTGCTAAATTTAATCTCAGCCCAAATACACTTTTAGATGAGGTAAGAGCAGGTGGGAGAATCCCACTTATCATAGGTCGTGGGCTTTGTTTGAAAGCTAGAGAGGCGTTAAATTTAGGCACTGAGGATATTTTCATTAAACCAAAGCAGCCTGAAAGCGTGAGTGGAGGCTATACCCTAGCTCAAAAAATGCTAGGCCGTGCTTGTGGGATTGAGGGCGTTAGAGCTGGTATGTATATAGAGCCACTCACACTTACAGTTGGTTCGCAAGATACAACTGGACCTATGACTAGGGATGAGATTAAAGAATTAGCCTCACTTGGCTTTAATGCTGATTTTGTAATGCAAAGCTTTTGCCATACGGCTGCTTATCCAAAGGTGAGTGATTCAAATTTACACAAAACCTTGCCTTATTTTATGACAAGCAGAGGTGGAGTAAGTCTTAAGCCAGGCGATGGGGTGATTCATTCTTGGCTAAACCGCTTTGTCTTGCCTGACACTGTTGGCACAGGTGGGGATTCACACACTCGCTTTCCTATAGGTATTTCTTTTCCAGCAGGAAGTGGGCTTGTAGCCTTTGCAGCAGTAACAGGCTCTATGCCTTTAAATGTCCCACAAAGTGTTTTAGTGCGTTTTAGTGGTGAGCTTCAGCCCGGAGTTACACTAAGAGATCTTGTCAATGCTATACCTTATTATGCTATTAAAGAGGGACAACTCACGGTCGAAAAGAAAAATAAGAAAAATATTTTCGCAGGCAAAATCCTAGAGATAGAAGGACTTCCAAATTTAAAGGTCGAACAAGCCTTTGAGCTAAGCGATGCTAGTGCTGAAAGAAGTGCGGCTGCTTGTAGCGTGGATTTAAGCATAGAAAGCGTAAGTGAATACATTAAATCTAATATCGTTTTAATAGAGGCTATGATAAAGGCTGGTTATGAGGATAAAAAAACCCTTGAAAGAAGAGCTGAAAAAATGAGAAAATGGCTTGAAAATCCTACTCTTTTAAGGGCTGATAAAGACGCAAAATATGCTTATGTTTTAAATATAAATTTAAATGAGATTAAAGAGCCTATCTTAGCTTGTCCTAATGATCCTGATGATGTGGCTACCTTGAGTGAGGTTTTAGCAGATTCTAAAAGAGCCAAAAATATTGATGAGATTTTCATAGGCTCTTGTATGACAAATATCGGACATTACAGAGCCTTGGGCGAGGTTTTGAAAAATAAAGGTATGCTTAAAACAAGACTTTGGGTCGTGCCACCTACGAAAATGGATAAAGCCCAACTTACAAGTGAGGGCTATTATAGTGTCTTTGGAGCTGCTGGAGCTAGGATAGAAGTGCCTGGCTGTTCTTTGTGTATGGGAAATCAAGCTAGGGTAAATGATGGGGCTGTGGTGTTTTCAACCTCTACGCGAAATTTTGACAACAGAATGGGAATGGGAGCACAGGTTTATCTAGGCAGTGCTGAGCTTGGGGCTGTGTGTGCGATTTTAGGTCGTTTGCCAAGTGTGGATGAGTATTTACAAATCGTAAATGAAAAAATCACAGACGCAAACAAGGCAAATATTTACAAATACCTAAATTTCAATGAGATTAAGGATTTTGAGCTTGAAGCTTAAAATATCAACGCCTTACTAAATTCTAGCAAGTAAGGCGTGATAAAATACTAATCTTATCTTTTTAAGTTTTCAAAAATTAAAATTTTATTCACAGGCTTTTCACAATGTGATTTTCTTTTAAAATGCCTATAAAATAGAACTTTAAGTTTAGAAAAATAAAAATTTTTCTTTATTGTTTTTTAAGTTTTTTTATGAATTTGAATTTAATATGTGAATAAATTTTAAATACCTACTTAAAATAGTAAATTAATTTTTATTTAAAGTTTTTTTAGGTTAAAATAACGCCCAAATTCTAAAAAAGGTAAGTAAATTGAAATTTTTATTAATTTTATTTTCTTGTTTTGTGAGTTTGTGGGCTGATTTAAGCTGTGAAGAGCTAAAAAAAGACAAGAATTTACTAAATAAAGAAGAGGCTGTAAATTTAGCCGCAAGTTGTGAATTTTCTTTGAAAAATCAAAATTTTACAAAAAGATTATACGAGCTTTCTAATGAAATAAGAGGCGAAAATAGCTCTTGTAATGGCATTTTATACCTTTCAAAGCTTAAGGAATTTGACTTTTTATTGCTTAAAATTTCACTAGATCCTAACTCTTATCAAAAAGGCTTAGACACGCCTTTAAATTTGGAGAAAAAATTTGATGCTTTTAAGTCTTATTTTAGATATTGGGGTTATCAAAGTATAGGAAATTTCAGGCTTTATCGTGCTTTTTGGCAGGAGTATAATAAGGCTATTGAGCCTTTGCAAAACTATTTTGAAACAAATTTTAAGCTTGACAAGGGAAGTGCTATTTACTATACAAGCAATGCTTTGAATGAATTTTTGAATTGGGCTGTTGGTGAAACTAAGATTTTTAGGGATATAAGCTTACTTTCTAAGATAGTAGCTAACAAAAATTACACACTTTCTGATATTAAAACCTATGTTTTTTCAAACAATATAAGCCCTAAAGAGCTTACCATAGCACTTCAAGCAGCTTTGTTAAATCAGAGAAATGAAGAAATTTTAGATTTTTTAATAGGACTTAAAGCTGATATAGAGTTAGGCTATGAAAGTGCTATCTTCTATGCTTTAGAAAACTATGAAAATGTAAATTTTTTAATCAAAAAAGGAGCAAATGTAAATCAAACAAACGCCTTTGGCAAAACCCCACTTTTTTATGCTGTGGAATTTAATCAAAGTGCTGTGGTGTCGCTACTTTTAGAAAATGGCGCAAATGTAAATCAAAAATACATCAACAACAATCAAAAACTAGCCCTTACGGCAAACATTGGCTCAAACACGCCTTATTATATAACGCTTTGTGCCTTAGAGCATACCTCAAAAAATGTCCTAATGCACGCAGCTAGTTTTAGCGATACTGAAATTTTAAAGCTTTTAGTGTCAAAAGGTGCTAATATAAACGCCGTTGATGACTTGGGTTTTAATGCACTTGATTTTGCCCTAGCGGCTGGCAAAAAAGAAAATGCCCAGTATTTAAAAAGCTTAGGGCTTAAGGAAAATGAAAATTTGTCTTTTGGCAAAAGTTTAGAGTGAAATCAATTTTAAAAATTTAAAGTATTTTAATAATTTTAAAGGCTAAAAATGACATTTTTTTGTTTAAAAGAAAAAGATTTTTTAAATCTACATTACCTAAAAAAGCCAATTTTAGAAAGCGAGTTAAATGAATTTATCAAGGCTTTAAAAAACTATAAAATAAATTTAGAAAACAACCTTAAAAATAACGAAGATTCACTTGTAGCAAACGCTCTTAATAAATTTTTTGAAAATTTGCACTTTAAATGTGAAGTTAAAAGCATACACAAGGGTAATAGTGGTATAGATTTAGCCTTGAAAAAAGATAATTTTACCCAAGTTATCATAGAAGCAAAATTACCAAACTCTAAGGAATTTTTCAGTCTAAACAAACCAAACTGCAAGGCTTTGCACGAATGCATTTTATACTATTTTAGAGAAAGAAAAGCGTCAAATTCATCACTTAAATATATCATCATTACAAATTTTTATAGCTTTTTTATTTTTAGGGCGGATTTATTTGAGGAGCTTTTTTGTAAAAATAAATATTTTGAGAAAGCTTTTGAAAATTTTGAAGAAAAAGGCTCTGTTTTTAAAGGTAATACCGATGAAATTTATAAGGAATTTGAAAAAATTTTAAATGTTAGTGATATCACTTTAAAAGGGCTTTTTGTTGATTTAAGACCTGTTTTAGAGCAGGATAAACCAGGCTTTGTTAAGCTTAAGTCCTTGTTTAAAATTTTTCATAGGGATTTTTTGCTAAATGAGTTTAAAAACGATTCTAATGCTTTAAATTTAAACTTTTACAATGAACTTTTATACATTTTAGGGCTTTGTGAGAGTAAAGAAAATGGTAAAACAACTATAGATCAAAGCAAGGAAAGCAAAGAAGGGCAGGGCACTTTTTACACTGCTATAAGCTCAAAGCTTAAAGATGAAAATTTTGAAACTATTTTAAAATTTTTGATTTTATGGCTTAATCGTATTTTGTTTTTAAAGCTTATAGAATCAAATTTAGTGCGTTTTAATAATGATAAAAATTTGAAATTTTTAAATTTCAAAAAAATCTTTGATTTTGACAAACTTAGCGAACTTTTCTTTGAGGTTTTAGCCAAAGAAAAAAACGCAAGAAACAAAAGCGAATTTGCATATTTGCCTTATTTGAATTCATCTTTGTTTGAAAAGCAAGAATGCGAAAAAAACCTGCTTGAAATTTCAGCCCTAAGCAATGATTTAAAGCTTACTTACTACAAAAATACAGTGCTAAAAGATGAAGCATACAAGGCTAAAAAAGGACAAATAGGGCTTTTGGAATATTTATTTGCTTTTTTGGATAGTTTTGATTTTGGTAGCGATGATGAACAAAATGAGATTTTAGAACAAAAAGACTTGATTAGCTCAAGTGTTTTAGGGAAGGTCTTTGAAAAGCTAAATGGCTACAAGGAGGGCAGTTTTTACACTCCGGGCTTTATCACTTCTTATATGTGTAAAGAAAGCATTACAAAAATTGTGCTTGATAAATTTAATGCAAAATATAATTTTCAAAGCACAAATTTAAACGAGCTTGATGATGAGCTTTATAAGGCTTTAAAAAAGAAAGAAAATAAAGAGGATAAAGCAAAACTTAAAGAGGAGTTTAAAGAGCTTTTAAAAGGCATTAAGATTTGTGATCCTGCTGTGGGAAGTGGGCATTTTTTGGTTTCTTCTTTAAATACTATGCTTGAAATTTATTCTAAGCTTAATTTACTTGAAAACAATTTTACTATCGAGGTTTCAGAGGATGAGCTTATCATTAAAAATCGCAAAGATGAGCTTGTAGAATATGAGCGTCCAAGCAATGAAAAAGAAGAAAATCATCTCATACAACAAGAGCTTTTCTATCTCAAACAAAGCATTATAGAAAATAATCTTTTTGGTGTGGATATAAATGCGAACTCTTGCGAGATTACAAAACTTCGCCTTTGGATAGAGCTACTTAAACATAGCTTTTATAAAAAATTTAATGATAAAAATTATCACAACCTTGAAACCCTACCAAATATAGACATAAATATAAAATGCGGGAATTCTTTGGTATCAAGATTTAATCTTAATGATAAATTTACAAACAACAATATTAAATTTCAAGTAGAAAAATATAAAGAATTTGTAAAGGATTACAAAAATCCAAGTAATGCTGTTTTCAGTGTAAGCAAAGATGAACTTAGAGCAAAGATAAAAGACATTAAACAAGTTTTTATCCTTGAACTTAAAAGCCCTAAAGATACAAGAAAGCTCGAAGATGCTATTAAAAAACATATGGATAAATTTGGTAAAGCTATGCTTGATGATGTAACCTTACTTGATTTGATTGCTGGGTTAAATATAGGAGTGCAAAAGCCTTTATTTGAAAGAGAGCTTACTGTAAACGAGCAAAAAGAAGCCATTGATTCATCTTTTAAAATCAAGGCTATGAGAGCTAAGATTGATTATGAGTTAAGTGGGGAAAAATTTAAAAACGCATTTGAATGGCGTTTTGAATTCCCCGAAATTTTAGATGATGAAAATGGAAATTTTAAAGGCTTTGATTTGATTATAGGAAATCCACCTTACATAAGACAAGAAGACATTAAGGAATTAAAACCTTTGTTGAAAGATTATAAGGTTTATAAAGGCACGAGCGATATTTATACTTATTTTTACGAGCTCGGTTTTAATCTTTTAAAAGAAAAAGGCGTTTTAAGCTTTATCACTTCTAACAAATACACGCGTGCAGGATATGGCGAGGCTTTAAGGGAATTTTTGCTTAAAAATACCACTATTCTATCATACACTGATTTAAACGGAGTAAAGGTCTTTGATAGTGCTACTGTGGATACTTCTATACTCTCTTTTGAAAAAGCAAAAAGCAAGAATAATAAATTTAAATACCTTGCCTTAAATAATGAACTTTTAAAAGCTTGTAATGATAATATTAGCTTATGTAAGGACTATAAAGAGCTTTCTCAAAAATCTTTAAGTAAAGAAAGCTTTACCTTTAGCGATGAAAGTATAAATTTGCTTAAGGCTAAGATAGAACGCATAGGAACACAGCTTAAGGATTGGTATGGGCTTAGTATCAATTATGGGATTAAAACAGGCTATAATGAAGCCTTTATCATTGACACAGAAAAGAGAAATGAACTTTTAGCAAATTGTAAGGATGAAGCAGAAAAAGAACGCACCGCTAAGCTCATACGCAAAATGTTGCGTGGCAGGGACATAAAAAGATACAGCTATGAATGGGCTGGGCTTTGGCTTATCAATACTCACAATGGCTATAAAAGCAAAGATGGAGAAAAAATAGAAGCTATAGATATAAAAGATTATCCAAGTTTAAAAAAGCATTTTGATGAATTTTATCCACAATTAGAAAAAAGAACCGACAAGGGAAAAACTCCTTATAATCTTAGAAATTGTGCTTATGTGGAAGACTTTGCCAAAGAAAAGATAGTATATAGCGAGATAGTAAGAAAACCGCAATTTTATTTAGATACAAACTTAAATTTTTACGCAGAAGCTACGAGTTTTATTTTAACAGGTGAGCATTTAAAATATCTTATTGCTTTTTTAAATAATGATTTTGTGGCTTTTATCTTTAAAACATTTTATGCAGGTGGAAATTTAGGAGAAAATGGCTTTAGATATAAAAAAGCATTTATAGAAAAAATCCCTATCCCAAAAATAAATGCTAAAAATCAAAAAATCGCTAATGAAATCAAAATTTTAGCAAGTGAAATTTTAGAGCTTAAAAAAGAAAAGGCTGATACAAAAGAGCTTGAAAGAAAACTTGATGAACTTGTTTATAAACTTTATGATTTAAACGAAGAAGAAATAGCCTTAATTGAAAATAAATTTGCTGGTGAAGCACGGGGGGGGGGGTATGGAAATTCTTAATAATATTTATCAAAAAATATCAATTTTTCTTTCCTATTTACAAAGCCCTGTTTATGAGGGCAAGATTATTTACCCTGAAACCTCACAAGGTGCGTATTTCACATATGATGATAAGGGAATGTTCTTAGAAAAAACAGCATTTTTTATAAAGAGCGAGAGTATAAATTTGAAATTCTTAACCGCCTTACTTAATTCAAATTTAATTACCTTTTACTTTAAAAGTTTTTGTGGTGGAGCCTTACTAGGAAATAAGGGCTATCAATACAATAAACACGCCTTAGAAAAACTTCCTATCCCAAAAATAAATGCTAAAAATCAAATTTTAGCAGGTAAGTTAATAAATTTAGTCGATGAAATTTTAAGCCTAAAAGAAAGGGACAAAACCGCTGATACTAAGGAGTTAGAAAATAAATCGATAATCTAGTTTATAGGCTTTATGGCTTAAATGAAACTGAGATTAAAATAATAAATAATTAGTAGCAGTAAAACCGCCTTAAATGACGCATTTTTAAAAACTTAGGCTACTTCTGTGTGGGTTTTAAGCATAGCTTCTATACTAAGATGACAATCTAAGTTTTCCCATTCTATGCCCGTATTATCGCAGATAAAATGCCAATTTTTAAGCTCTTTTAATTTAGCATTTTCTAGCTCTTTATACCATTTTAGCGGTGTAGAAATAATCCTTTCATCCTCAAGTGTAACGATGAGATAATGCTCATCAAAACTTACATTTTTAGCTTTTAAAATACTCATCCCAAGTCCTTTCAAATTCATTTTTATGTTCTTTTATCACCTTAAGCACAAAGGCTAAATCCTTGCTTTTAAAAGAGCTAAACAACACTTCTAAATTTTCTAAGTTGATTTTAGCAAATTCATCATTTTTCATTATGTGAATGTGTTTAGGCTCGTGTTCGTTTGAATAAAAGAAAAATTTAAAACCATTAAGCTTTAGCAATGTTGGCATATTTTACCTTTTTTCTGTGATTATAGCATTATAAACTTTAAATTTATGATTAAATAAAATTTAAACAAATTTACTTAAGAATTTAGCAAAAAAACAGCCACAAGCACAACGCCTATGCCTAAAATTCCAAGTTTGTTAAGCTTTTCTTTGTATAAGATATAGCCTCCAAGGCAAGTTCCTATTATGCCAACGGCTCCCCAGGTTGAGTAAGCTATGCTTAATGGGATATATTTTAAGGAAAAACTTAGCAAGAAAAAGGCTAAAATAGCACAGAAAATCGCCGCAAAGCCCCAGAATTTAAGCTTAAAGCCGTTTGATTTTTTAAGTAATAAATTTGCTATGATGTCAAGCAAGGCTGAAAGGATGATTATAAAAATATACATTATTCTTTGACCTCGCCAAGATTTATCATAATAATACCAATTATAGACAAGACTATGCCTAGAATTTGGCTTATTTTTAAGCTTTCTTTAAAAAACAAAAATGAGACTAAAAGTATTAAAATTATCCCTAAAAGCTCCCAAACGGCGTAAGCTACGCCTATTTGAATTTTTTTAATAGCCTTAGCCATAAAAAAATACGAAAAGCCTATAAAAAGTGCCATAAAAGCATAGCCTAAAATTTGATTTTGCATTTTTAAAAAGCTTGTGCCAAGCACTTCAAAAACTATGGCAAAGATTAGAAAAAACCAAGATTTTAAGAGTTCTTTTTTTGCTAAATTCATACACTCTCCAATTTTAGAATGACAAAATCATATCATTTAAAACTTTAATTAGTCTTTTTATCTTATAATTTCGCTTTTGAAATTTTTTAAAAGTAGGAGATTATGGGACGAGCATTTGAATATAGAAGAGCGTCAAAGGAAGCACGCTGGGACAAGATGAGTAAGCTTTTTCCTAAACTTGCTAAGGCTATACAAGTAGCCGCAAAAGAAGGTGGAGCTGATCCTGATATGAATCCAAAGCTTAGAAGTGCCATAGCCACAGCCAAGGCTAATAATATGCCAAAGGACAATATAGACGCGGCTATAAAAAGGGCTAGTGGCAAGGATAGCGTGGATATTAAAAATATAGTTTATGAGGGCAGGGCAGCTCACGGAGTTTTGTTTATGGTTGAGTGTATGAGTGATAATCCAACTCGCACAGTGGCTAATGTCAAGGCTATTTTTTGCAAAAACGGAGGAGAGGTTTTGCAAAACGGCTCTTTGACCTTTATGTTTGCTAGAAAGGCGGTTTTTCACCTTGAAAAATTTACAGGGGATTTAGATGAGCTTGAGCTTGAGCTTATTGATTGTGGGCTTGAGAATTTAGAGCAAAATGATGATGAACTTCTTATAAGCGGGGATTATACGGCTTTTAAAGAGCTTAGCCAAGGTATAGAAAATAAGGGGCTGGTTATCAAAAAAGCAGGACTTGAATACCTTGCAAACAATCCTATAAATTTAAGCGAAGAAGCTCTTTTAGATA
>Cebus_capucinus_imitator_PRJNA485217_SSR105__coassemble_230_pt1 | contig 37990 bp, 37 predicted proteins | sample Cebus_capucinus_imitator_PRJNA485217_SSR105__metabat2_low_PE_008 | metagenome-assembled genome bin Cebus_capucinus_imitator_PRJNA485217_SSR105 | reverse complement strand
TCTTTAGTTCTTGTTTTTGTTTTAGAGTAGGCAGGGAATTTAGTTCGTTTTGTAAGGCTAAAATTTCACTTTCAAAATTTGCTTTTAAAGTTGAGATTTCGTTTTGCAAGGAAGAAAGTTTTCTAGTATCCATAACAGCACAATACTCATCAATAATTTCTTTATATACTTCAATTGGTGGGATTAGATAATTAAAGTTGTAATCATCTGATATACTAAAATCAGCATTTTTTATATCATCAAAGCTTAATGCGTGAGTATTTTTATCAGCAAGAAAAAAATCAATTAAATCTATATATTCTAATCTTGTGCTTTCTTTTTTATCGCTAAATGCGGCGTTGAAAGATTCTGTATTTGCTTCATTGGTATAGTTAAAATTTACATAGGTTTTATTATCTATTTTAAAATTTTCATTTTGAATTTCGCAAAGTAAGCGTATATGACTCATATCTTTTACAATTTTTTGCGTTTTATTTTGTATGACTATGCCACTACAAGAAAAATAGCAACTATGAGCCTTGCAAACTCCGCTGTTCCAAGTGTGAAGTCCTATTAAGTAATACTTCTCAAACTCATCTTTAAATTTAAGTTTATCATCTTTTTTAAGTCTGCAAACCCCCTCATCAAAAGCCGAGTTTTTATGATTTAGAATTTCTAGTTTTCCACTTATAAATTGCATTTGTTTGGGAGTACAAATTTTAAAATTTGGAGTAGTTTTTTGAATTTTTATATCCTTAGGGCTTTTTAATGCTTGAATTTCTTTTATTATATTTTTACCAAATTCGCACATAATCCTTGCTTGTTGATGAGCCTCATCTATTCTTTTGCCAAATTCATTTAAATTCTTACTCTCATAATATTCTTGCATATTTATAATATTAAAGCCATATTTATAGGCAAAATATTTATGTGCCTTGTTAATTAACTCGTAATTTTCTAAAGTATAAGGTAAAAGTAGTATTAAAACTTTTTTTCTAAGTCTAAAAAGTTCCTCATAAAACCAATTCATATTTCTTAATATCAGTTCTAAGGATAATTGTTCATTATATGCATTGTGATTAGCTATTTCATTGATATTGCTTTCTGTTATGATTAGCTCTGAGTTTAAAAGAATTTCTTTGTTTTTATCCCTTATTATCTCATAAAGATTTTGAAAACAAGTGCAAGAACCTAAAGCAAGGTTATAAAACTCATACCCCCCCCCGTTGAGGTTTCATTGATTTGATCAATAGCTTCTTTTAAGCCTTTTTGAAGTCCATTTGTCATAACGCTATTACTTCCACCAAGTAAGATTATGTTTTTCATTTTATGCCTTTTTGAAATTTTAAGTCTTTTTTCATATACACTTTAAACTATGATAAAACTGGGCGTCTGTAAAGCTTGGTGGAAAGGGTGTTGTGGCTTTGAATTCCTTGTAAGTATTTCCTGGAAGCTTGTCTATAATCTCTATGGTGTAAGAAACACTTACGCTTTGCATTTTGGCATTTCTTAGGTTTTTATCGTTAAAAATTTCGCCCCCAGCTTGCTTTTGATTTACTATGCTAAGCATTAAATAACATTTTCTAATATCAAATTTAGTCAAATTTTTCACACTTCCGCTTATTATGACGCTTTCATTTCTTAAATCTCTAGTATATGTTAGTTTGCTAAGTTCTGCTTTTGTAGTGATTTGATTTATTGTTAAAAAAACAGAATATATCAAAAGTGCCGTAAAAATCGTAGTTATAGAATACAAAACAAGAGAAATTTCTTTTTGTTTAACTTTTAAGAATATCAAAACGCAAATAAGCACATAGCACAAAAACAAAATTACAAAAGCCAAGGTGTGAAAAATAGTAAAGTGCATTTAAAAACACTCCGAAGAAAGTTTTATGCTATAGTTGCCTTCATAATCAAAATTTTCAAAGGCTATTCTTTGCATTTGCGTTGAGTTTTTGTTTAGATCTTTTATTTCTTTGCTTTTTTGTCTAAATGGTAAAAATTTCTTTTTATACTCTATCAAAAGGCTGTCATTTTGGTCTTTAGAGACGAAAATTTTGGCAGTTATTTTACAATCCTTGAAATTTAGTTTAGAAATATTTTCTATAGTAAAATCAACCACCAAAGAATTCGAACTTTGTATGATTTTTCTATCTAGCACGGAAATTTGCCTTGCTCTTACTTCTTTGTCTATAAATTTGTAGCCAAAAATATAAAGACAAAAACAAATTATAATATTTACAGCTATGATAAAAAGGGCTATTATGGGTCTGTGGCGTAAGAAAACACACAAAAGCAAAACACAAGTAAAAAGGAAAAAAACTAGCAAAATCAGCATATAATCCACCAAGTATAAATGCTCGGTGTAAAAAAGCACGATTTGCCTTAGTTTTTCCATTTTTGCCTCAGTTTAAAGCACTTTGTTTTTTAGCATCTTTTGTATCAACCCATATATTTGGCACTGCACCACCAGGCGTTAGGAAAATTTTAGCATCTTGATTTACTTTCAAAGCTTCATTAAATTCCTTTTGAGTTTCGATTTGTTTTAGATGTAATAAAGGTGAGTTTAGGCTATTTGCTATTTCTTTATTTGAATAAGCTTGAGCGTCAGCTTCTATTTTAACAGCTGTTGCCTTACCTTTTGCACTGATTATTGTAGCATTTGCCTCGCCTTCGGCTAAGGCTGCTTTTTTCAAGGCTTCTTGATTGGCTCTTTCAACTTCATATTTTGTTCTTTCAGCTTCTTGTTTAGCAATTTGCACGCGTTCGATTTGCTCTTTTACCTTAGCTGGAAGTATTATTTCTCTAAGTTGCACGGCTCTAAGTTCCACAGGCTCATTTGGTTGTGCTTCAATAGCTTTTCTAATACCTTCTTCTATTTGAGTTGCTATGGCATTACGATTTGTTGGAAGTTCTTCTGCTGTGTATTTACCAACGACATTTCGCACGACATCACGCACTACAGGATCTATGATTTTATTTTCCCAGTTTAAGCTCCAAGTAGCTATAGTTTGTGGCACTTGAATAGGATTTAAGCGATATTGCACTGTTACATCAATTGATACTGGCAGTCCCCTAGAGTCAAGCACTGAAATGCTATTTTTGTTTATCACGCCTGAACCAAGCGTTAAATTCTCATTAGTTCCTTCAAAAGAAGCATAGTTAATCTGCCTTACTCTAGTATCTATAATAGTGATTTTTTGGATAAATGGTATAAAAAAGTGAAGTCCCGGCTCAAGTGGATTTGGATCGTATTTACCGGTTGTGGATTTAATCCCCATTTCACCTGAGTTTATCACCATAAAAGGCTTTGCTATCGCTAAAACAAAAACTATTATAATAGCCACATAAATAAAGGGCGAGAATTTTCCAAAGCCCTTGAAGTTAAATTCTGGGGCTTTGAAATTGAAATTTTGGCGATTGTTGTTATTAGGATTTGTATTTTTTTTATTAAAATAATCATTCAAATCAGCTGGCATTAATTTCCTTTAAATATAAGTTAGCATAGAAGCGTATTTTTCATTTCGCCCATAAACCACATCAAAATAAGCATCTTGAAGTTTTTTAGTAACAGCTCCTCTTAAGCCATTACCAATAATCCTTGCATCGACATTATTAACAGGCGTAATCTCAGCAGCAGTTCCGGTAAAAAACGCCTCATCAGCCGTATAAACCTCATCCCTTGAAATTCTTTGTCGTAAAACACTTATACCAAGGTCTTTTGCTAGTTTAAGTGTAGTGTCTTGAGTTATACTTTTTAAAGAAAAGTCATTTGGCGGAGTGATTAAAACTCCATCTTTTACTATGAAAAAGCACTCACCAGTTCCTTCTGCTACAAAGCCTTCTTCATCAAGCATTAAAGCCTCTTCATAACCTGCATCTATGGCTTCAAATTTAGCTATTTGAGAATTTAGGTAGTTTGCACTAGCTTTTGCTTTTCCCATACAAGATTTAACGCTATTTCTAGCAAAGGATGAAATTTTAACCTTAATGCCCTTTTCTAGCCCCTCATCTCCAAGATAAGCACCCCATTCCCAAGCAGCTATACCGACTCTAACGGGAGCTTTTGCGTGGTAAAGTCCCATAACACCATCGCCTAGAAAAATTAAAGGACGAATGTAAGTATTTTTTTGAAAATTATTTGCTCTTAAAAGTTCTATTTGTGCGTTTTCTAGTTCGCTTTGAGAAAAAGGGCAGTTTAAAAGCGTGATTTTTGCGGACTCAAGCAATCTTTTTGTATGCTCTTTAAGCCTAAAAATAGCCAAACCCTTATCAGTTTTATAGGCTCTAGTTCCTTCAAAAACGGCATTTCCATAATGCAAAGAGTGAGTTAAAAAGTGCAAGGTAGCATCTTTAAAATCAACCAATTTTCCATCAAGCCAAATTTTATCTGCTTTGATCATTTTTTACCCTTTTTTGTAAAATTTTGAAATTCTAAAATAAGCTCTAATTTTATCAAAAATGCACTAACAAGTCTTTAATGATTATGAAATTATTGCTAAAATACTATCAAAAAATGGGTAGAATTTTATTTATGCAAGGCTTTATTTTACATACACAAAAGATTAAAGATGAGGATTTGATTGTTTATATTTTGTCTCATAAAAGACTTATTAGGGCGTATCGCTTTTATGGACTTAGGCATTCAAGCATACTAAATGGCTATAAAATAGACTTTGCACTTGATGAGAGTTTAAATTTCTTACCCCGCCTTAAAGATGTTTTACACCTTGGATTTTTATGGATTATGCAAAGGGAAAAAATGATAGTTTGGCAGGAATTTATCCGTCTTTTGTATTTTCACTTAAAAGATGTTGAAATTCTTGATAGCTTTTATTTTGAGCTTTTAGATGAGTGCATTAAACGCTTTGAAAAGCAAAATCCAAAACGCGTAATTGTCGATGCTTATCTTAAAATTTTAGAATTTGAGGGCAGACTTCATAGGGACTTTATTTGCTTTGCTTGTGATGAGAAAATTCTTAACAACTTAAGTCTTGTAAGAGCCTTTTTACCAGCTCATAAGCATTGTGCTTTGGGTTATGAATTTAGTGAAAAAAAATTAAGAAAATTTTATGAGAGTAAAAATTGCTCTATTTTTAGTGATGATGAAATTTTTAATTTATATGATTTGATAAGGGAGGGTTTATGATACTTTGCGATGAGAATTTGGAATTTTTAGAAAAAATTGCACTTTTTTTGACAAATAAGGACATTGAATTGCTTTTAGTAAGCGATGAAGAAATGAAAAATATAAATTTAAAACACAGAAAGCAAGACAAAAGCACCGATGTATTGTCTTTTCCGCTTGAAAATGTGGATGAAAACTTACCGCTTGGCTCTGTTGTTATAAATAAAGATCTAGCCCTTAAAAAAGCAAAAGAGTTAGGGCATAGCTACGAAGAAGAGCTTTGCTTGCTTTTTATCCACGCTTTGCTTCATTTGCTAGGCTTTGACCACGAGGTAGATAATGGGCTTATGAGACAAAAAGAAGAAGAAATAATAAAGCATTTTAAATTACCAAAAAGCCTTATAGTAAGGACTATGCAGGATTAGAAAAAATTTTCTATGTATTTTCTCATAGAAAGTTCATCATCTATATGATTTATGCTGTTTCTAAAATTTGAGGCATCCTTGTGTCCTTTAGAATACTCGTGCAAATGCTTTCTAAATATGCTAACGCCTTGCGTTTTATAATGCTTTATCATTTCATCAAAATGCGTTAGTATAATCTCTTTTTTAAGTTCTTTGCTAACGCTTTTACCGCTTTTAATCTCATAAAAAATCCAAGGCTTACCAATACTAGCCCTGCCTATCATAAGACCATCACTTTTTGTAAGCTCAAAAACTTCTTTTGCGTTACTTGCGTTAATGTCACCATTTGCTATGAGTGGAATTTTCACGCTTTGCTTAGCTAAAGCTATACTTTGCCAATCAGCCTTTCCGCTGTAAAGCTCCTTTCTTGTGCGTCCGTGGATACTTATAAAGTTAATTTCGGCTTCTTCGCAGATTCTTGCCATTTTTTCCGGATATTTTTCGTTAAAACCAAGGCGAAATTTAACGCTAGTTAGGGGCTTTTTATTAAATTCTTTTATAGTGCAAACAAGATTTTTAAAAAGCTCTAAATTAAGAAGTAATGCCGAGCCCGCACCTTGCTTTACGACCTTATTTACCGGACAACCGCAGTTAAAATCAATGCCGTCTATAAAATCAAGCTCATTTAGTATTAAAACCGCTTTTTTAATAATTTCTTTATCGCTTCCTGCGATTTGGACTATAAAGGGCTTTTCTGTTTCTGCTTTTTCAAGCATTTTAAGTGTTTTAACGCTTTCATAAACAAGGGCATTTGAGCTTATCATTTCGCTAATTGTAGCATCAACGCCAAATTTTTTTACAACGCTTCTAAAAGGCAGGTCAGAAAAACCCGCCATAGGTGCTAAAAACAAAGGTTTTTGGTCAAAATTTATCATTGCAAAAGTTTATTTAAATCAATTTTTATATTTTTTTCTCTAAGCACTAAAAAGGCTTTAAAATCGCTAAATTTACCATTGTCATTATGGATTTGTTTTCTAAGCTCATCTAAGAGTGCAAATTCAGCTAGTAAATATAAATACGCCCTTAAAGCCTCACTTTTTTCGTTTTTAAGCTTTGAAAAAATTCCCAAAATAGCATCAGGATTTAAAAGCTTAAGACTCATTTTTGCCACGCTTAAATAGGCATTTTCATCAAGCGTATTATGAGAGAGTAAAATTTCATATTCAGCTGCGTTTAGCTCTAAATTTCCTTCCTTAAATCTTTTTATAAGTTTTAAAACTTGACTTTGATTTTTATGAATTTTTAAGCTTTTTATCTGCTCGTAACTACCCTTTTCTATAATATTTTCAAAGGCTATTTCATCAAGTTCATTTTTAAGCTCATCTAAATTTTTAAGCCTAGAAAATGCGTATTTTACATCATTTTTTAAATGATTTTTTTCATTTTGCAAAAATAAAATATTTTCATTTTCAAGCTTAAATTTATTAAGATTTACAAACTCATTTTTATTTAAGCCATCAATTAAATCTAAAATTTCATTAATTTTTGGAAAATTGCTATTTTTTTTGTGAGTTTTAAGAAGTTTAAAAAGCTCAGCTACGGCTCTAAATTCTTTAGTTTGAAAGCTTATTTTAGAATTTTTTTCAAGTAACAAATCCTGAGTAAAAAGCTCAAATTTATAAGAATCTTTGAAAAAATTTTTAAATTTCAAATACTGCAAAAAACCATAAAAACTCATATGTAAAATCGTAAAAATAGCATAAAAACATAAGGGCAAAATAAGCCATATCATCACAGGAAGTTCAAAGGTATAAGTGCTAAAGTTTAAAGTATAATTACCAAGTTTTAAATACCAAGCAAGCACGAAAACTAAGGCTATATAAACAAAACTTGCCACAAAAAAAAGTTTAATCCTCATATTTTTTCCTTTGTTCTACTATTTGGCGACAACTAATGCAATATCTAGCGTGAGGCTTTATCTTAAGCCTTGAATAGCTTATCAAATCATCGCAAGATTCGCAAATTCCATAAGTTTTATTTTTAATTTTTTCAAGTGAGTTTTCTATTTCTATAAGCTCTTCTTTTAAATTTGTGCTAATTTGTTGATCAATTTGTGAGCCAAGCTCTATAACAGAAAAATCCACACTATCGCTTGGAACGCTATTGTGTAGGTCTTGTATCTCGCTTGAGTTAATCTTTAAATTCTCCAAAATCGCCTTTTTTCTATCTTCTAACATAGCTTTTAATTTTGTTATATTTCTTCTCATTTTAACTCTTTATTTGTGATATGGATGGTTTTTATTAATGCAAAAAGCACGATAAATTTGCTCTAAAAGCAAAATTTTTACAAATTTATGTGCTAAGGTTAGCTTACTTAAAGAAAAGCTAAAATCAAAGCTTTGAGCAAATTCCTTTCTAAAGCCAAAGGCACCGCCTATAAAAAAACTAAGCTCATTTTTATCTCTTATAAGTTTTGCAAATTCAAGGCTTGTAAGCTCTTTTCCTCCTTCATCAAGCACTATACAAAAGCCTTTTTTGTGTGGTAAAAAAGCTTCTTCATAGCTTTTTTGAGCTTCATTTGCGTTTAAATTCTGGGCTTTGGCTATTTTGTTATTAAAAACATTTGTTATTTTAAGCGTTGCATGGTTTGAGATTAATTTTATATATTTTTCTTCAAATTCCTTAAATTCTTCGCTTTTTTGGATACAAAAAATATTTACTTGCAAATTATTTTCCGCTTAAAAATTTCAAAACATCGCTTAAATACTGCTTTTGATCGTCCCTTGCAACTATAGCATCTATAAGTCCGTGTTCTAGTAAAAACTCAGCCTTTTGAAAGCCTTCAGGTAAGTCAGCTCCTATGGTTTGCTTTATAACTCTAGCTCCTGCAAAACCAACCAAAGCACCAGGTTCAGCGATAATTAAATCCCCAAGCCAAGCAAATGAAGCACTAACCCCGCCCATAGTAGGATCTGTTAAAACGCTTATATAAGGCAGTTTTTCCTTGCTTAAAAGCTTTAAAGCCGCACTTGTTTTACTCATTTGCATTAAAGAAAAAGTGCTTTCTTGCATCCTTGCTCCACCTGAGGCTGAAACTATGACTAAGGGGCTTTTAGAGCTGATAGCTCTTTGTATAGCACGGACTATTTTTTCGCCCTCAACAGAGCCTAAACTCCCACCCATAAAAGCAAAATCAAACACAACAAGTTGAATTTTAAGCCCATTTATTAAGCATTCTCCGCTTATAACAGAGCTTTTTCTACCTGTTTTACTTTCATTTTCACTAAGTCTTTTTTTGTAAGATTTGCTATCTACGAATTTTAAAGGATCAGTTGCCTCTAAATTTGCATCAAATTCCACAAAACTTCCCTCATCGCTTAAAAGTTTTATGCGTTCAGTGGCTGAAATTCTCATATGAAAGCTACATTTAGGGCAGACATTAAAGCAATTTTGAATTTCTTTATAATACATTAAAGCGTGGCAGCTTTGGCATTTCACCCAATGTTCTGGAGCTTCTTTGACGCTTGGTTGTTGTCTTCTTATCTTTGAAAAAATGTCTGAAAAATTCATAATCTGCCTTTAAATTATTTAAATTTCACTAAAAACGCGTCCCAAGACTAAACTCAAAGGTATTTGTATCATCGCCTTTTTTCTCATTTAAAGGTTTAGCAAAAACAAGTTGCAAAGGTCCAATAGGCGTTATCCATTCTATACCAACGCCTGTACTCATCCTTTTTATCTCATCTAAATTTTTCTTACCTATCATACCATAGTCAAAAAACAAAGCTCCTCTAAGCTTAATCCTATCTATCAAAGGAAAGGAAAGTTCAAAAGAGTTTGTAAAGGCTATTTTTCCGCCTATCTCATCGCCCCATTGGTTTTTAGGGCTTACGGTTCTACTTTCAAAACCACGAATAGATCTAAATCCACCTAAGAAAATTCTTTGATTTATAGGCAAATATCCTCTATCCCAAACCTTATAAAAATTTGCTTTATAGCGATAAATAAGATCTAAGTTTATATAATCTTGAAGTCCTTGATAAAAATTAAATCTAGAATTTGACGATAAAAACTCTTGATCGCCACCAACTCCGGCAAATTCTAAACTAGTAGAGGCTATAATACCTGAGCGAGGTAGATAATAATCATCCGTATTATTAAAACTTATCGCAGGAGTAAGTGAGCTTTTAATGCTTTTTCCAAGATCATAACCTGTTCTTAAAAGCGTAGGACTTAGATGATAAATATCGCTTTGCTCTAAATTATAAGTAACACTAGCATTAAAATACCTTGCAAATTGACGCCCTAAGGTTACATCAAAACCATAACTTCTTTCCGAGTAATTGTCCCATTCATAGTCATTTGCATAAAGTGTCCCACCAAGACTGTATTCACTATCTACAATGCGTGGATTTACAAGCGAAATTCTGCCCGATAAGGTATCATCGCTTTTATCGACACTTATAGAGCTTTTAAGCCCTGAGCCAAAGATATTTGTATCAGATAAAGATGCATTAAGAAGTAAGCCATCGCTTGAGCCATAGCCTATACCGCCTGAAATAGCACCTGTAGAGGCTTCCTTAACATCTACTATCAAGTCAAGTTCGGTTTCGCTTACTTTTTCTTCTTTTATATTAACATCTTCAAAATAAGAAGTCCTTCTTAATGCATTTTTAGACTCACTTAAATCAGTTCTATTATACAAATTTCCCTCAGTTACATAAAGCTCTCTACGCACTACTCTATCGACCGTGCGAGCGTTTCCTGAAATGATGACATTTCTTATATAAACCTTTTCGTGCGGAGTGACTTTAAAGCTTACTTCAGCTTCTTGATTTTGGCTGTCTTTTTGTATGTCAGGATACACATCAACAAAAGCATAACCCAAATCAGCACTCATAGTTTCTATGGTTTTTATATCTTCTCTAATTTTTTCTATATTTATAATTTTGCCAACTTTTGATTCTAAATCCTTAACAAATTTTAAATTCTCTTCTTCTGTAAATAAAGGATTTATAATACTTATACTTTTTATTTTATAAGCTTTTCCTTCTTTGATAAAATAGGTCAAATCAGCCTTGTAAGTATCAGTGTAAGTTTTAAGATATGCCGGAGAAACCTTAGCATCTAAAAAGCCTTTTTTCATATATTCATCAGTTATTCTAGCACTATCGTTGCTAAGCTCGAAAATTTTAAGCTTTCCGTCATTTCTTCCCCACATCCATCCCATAAATTCTTCTTCTTTATTCATTACATTAGGTTCGATTTTAGAATAAGATAAATTCTCAGCTCCGCTTAAATTTATTTTTTTTATAGTTATATTTTCACCACGATTTACTATAAATTCAACCTCTATACCATCGGTATTTTCTAAACTTTTTTTCTTATACTCAACTATAGTGTCAAAATAACTTCTACTCTCGTAATAGTCCTTAATCCTTTTACTAGCTTCTTTCAAAGTATAATCATTAACCAAAGCACCTTTTTTGATGTTTAAAATGCTTTCAACTTGTTTTCTGTCATTTGAAGCTATGCCTGTTATAGTAATCTTTGCTATACTAGGTTTTTCCACAAGCACAAATTCTAAAATTCCATCATTTTCTTCTACGGCTATACTTTCAAAATAATTTTGTCTATATAAATTATGTATGGCTGTGTTAATCTTAGCAGGGCTTAATTCATCGCCTATTTTAAGCCCTGTGATGTTGATAGCACTTGTGTTTGACAAGTGGTTAAGTCCGCTAAATTTGATATCCTTTATAGGTGCTGCTGAACTGATGGCAACTAAAGCACAAATACTAAAAAAATGTTTTTTCATCTAATTTACCTAAAGCTTTATTAAAAATTTGTATAATAGCAAAAAAAATTTAACAGAATTTAAGGAATAAAATGAAAATAGCTATAATAGGGCTTGGACTCATTGGTGGGTCCTTAGGACTTTGTTTGAAAGAAAATAAGCTTATAAGCTGTGTTTATGGGCTTGATTTAAACAAAGAGCACGAAAAAATGGCTTTAGAGTTTGGGCTTATCCACGAGCTTATTGAATTTAACAAGCTTAGCAAATGCGATATAGTTTTTTTAGCAACCCCTGTTGATGCGATTATTTCGCTTTTGCAAGATTTGATTTTTTTATCTCAAAATACCACCATAATAGAGCTTGGAAGCACAAAAAGAAAGATTATAGAAAGCTTACCCAAAAGCCTTATAAAACAAAGCATATTCGCTCATCCTATGACAGGCACTGAAAACTCAGGTCCAAAAGCAGCCTTTAAAGAGCTTTACAAAGATGGAGTTTGTGTGCTTTGTGATAGTGAGATGGCTGATGATTTGCACCAAAAAAGAGCGGTTGAAATTTTTTCTCATCTTGGTATGAAAATCATTTTTATGGATAGCCTAGCACACGATCATCACACAGCCATAATCTCTCATTTACCTCACGCCATAAGTTTTTCTTTAGCAAATTTTGTGATGAAAGAAGAAAACAAAAAAAACATAGTGCATTTAGCGGGTGGTTCTTTTAAAGGAATGAGTCGCATTGCAAAATCAAGCCCTGCTATGTGGGGAAGCATTTTTGAACAAAATAAGGACAATCTTTTAAGCTCGATTGAGTTTTTTCAAAAAGAGCTTGAAGAATGCAAACAAATGATAAAAGAAAATAAGCTTGATGAGCTTAAAGCGTGGATGAGTAGGGCAAATTCTTTAAGAGAAATTTTATAGTTTTCTTAAAGAATTTCGGTTAAAAATTCTCTTTAGTTTATTTTTAAATAAGTTTTTAATACTAAAAATTTCAAAATCATCAAAAAAAATTATTAATTTAAAATTAATTATATAAATTCAGCTAGATTTATCATTTTTTAGATAGAATTTAAACAACAAGTAAATTAAGGATAAATTATGCAAGGAAATTTGCGTATAGCCATACAAAAATCAGGTCGTTTAAGCAAGGAGTGCTTAAATCTTTTAAGTCAATGTGGTGTAAAACTTCACATAAACGAGCAAAGTCTCATAGCTTGTGCTACGAATTTACCTATTGATTTGCTTAGGGTTAGAGATGATGATATTCCGGGGCTTATTTTTGACGGCGTGGTAGATCTTGGCATAGTGGGTGAAAATGTGCTTACAGAAAATGCCCTTGAGCGAGAAGCTAGAGGCGAGGAAGCTAAATTTAATATGCTTAAAAAGCTTGATTTTGGTTTTTGCAGACTTTGCTTAGCTTTGCCTCAAAATGTTGCTTACAAAGGAGTTTCAAGCCTTGAGGGGCTTAGAATTGCTACTTCATATCCTCAGCTTTTGAAAAAATTTATGAAAGAAAAAGGCATAAATTACAAAACCTGCCTTCTCACAGGCTCAGTTGAGGTAGCTCCTCTTGCAAATTTAGCAGACGCTATTTGTGATTTGGTTTCAAGTGGGGCAACTCTTCAGGCAAATTCCTTAAAAGAAGTTGAAACAATTTTTACTTCAAATGCTTGTCTCATCCAAAGAAAAGAAGCTCTAAATTCAGAAAAACAAACCCTTGTAGATAAACTTTTGCTTCGTATCACAGGACTTTTACAAGCAAATCAAAGCAAATACATTATGCTTCACGCTCCAAAAGCCAAGCTTGACAAAATCACAGCCTTGCTTCCAGGCTTAGAAAGGGCTACGATTTTATCCCTAGCAAATGATAATGAAAGGGTGGCTTTGCATATGGTAAGCAAGGAAAATTTGTTTTGGGAGACTATGGAAGCTCTTAAAAACGAGGGGGCAAGTTCGATTTTAGTCTTGCCTATTGAAAAAATGCTAGAATAAAAGATTAGGATAAAAAAATGCAAATTGTAATTTATGAAAGCTTAAACAAAGAACAAAAAAAAGAGATATTAAAACGCCCAGCTGTAAAGCTTGGTGTTGAAATTTCAGCTAGTGTTTCAAAAATCATTGAAGAAGTAAAAAACTTAGGCGATACTTCTTTAATCAAACAAGCAAAAGAATTTGATAAGGCTGAAATTAAAAGCGTAAAATTAAGCCAAAAAGAGCTTGAAAAGGTCTCTAAAGCCGTGCCAAAAGAGCTTAAAAAGGCTATTAAAATAGCCTATGAAAATATTAAAAAATTTCACAAAGCACAAATTTTTAAGCCCCTCAAAGTGCAAACCACAAAGGGCGTAAAATGCGAACTTGTAAGCCGTCCTATTGAAAAAGTAGGACTTTATATACCGGGTGGCTCAGCCCCACTTTTTTCCACTACTTTAATGCTAGCAATTCCTGCCAAAATAGCAGGTTGTAAAAAAATCGTTTTAGCAAGCCCTGCTACAATAAATCCAGCCATTTTATACGCTGCAAGTTTATGTGGCGTGGATGAAATTTATCAAATGGGAGGAGCTGGAGCAATAGCTGCTCTTGCTTATGGGACAAAAAGTGTTTGCAAGGTGGATAAGATCTTTGGACCAGGAAATGCCTTTGTAACTGAGGCAAAAAGGCAGGTAAGTGCTGATTTTGAAGGAGCTGCTATTGATATGCAAGCAGGACCTAGTGAGGTTTTAATTATTGCTGATGAGTTTGCAAGGGCTAAATTTATCGCAAGTGATTTGCTTTCTCAAGCAGAGCACGGAGCTGATTCTCAGGTGCTTTTAATCTGTCTTAATGAAAATTTGGCAAAAGAGGTTTTAAAAGAAGTTCAAATCCAGCTTGAAGCTCTGCCACGCAAGGAAATCGCAAGTAAAGCACTTGAAAACTCTCGCATCATCATTGCTAAAAATCTCAAAGAAGCGGTTAAAATTTCAAATCTTTACGCACCAGAGCATTTAATCATTCAAACGAAAAATCCAAGAGTGCTTTTAAAGGATATTCAAAATGCTGGAAGCGTATTTTTAGGCGAGTACTCACCTGAATCAATGGGCGATTATGCAAGCGGGACAAATCATGTTTTACCAACTTATGCGCTTACTAAAACGCATTCAAGCTTAAATTTAAGCGATTTTACAAAAAAAATGACAGTGCAAGAGCTTAGTAAAAAGGGCTTTGAAAGACTTGCTCCTGTGGTTGAGTTTATGGCTGAGGCTGAGCTTTTGAACGCTCATAAAAATGCTGTTAGCTTAAGACTTGAAAGCCTAAAAAATGAGTGAAAAAATCCTTTTTATCGATAGAGATGGCACGCTTATAGAAGAGCCAAAAGATGATTTTCAAGTTGATAGCCTTGAAAAATTAAGCTTTATAAAAGGAGCAATTCCTGCTTTAATAAGGCTTAAAAGCTTTGGTTTTAAATTTGTTCTCATTAGCAATCAAGACGGACTTGGCACAGTTTCTTTTCCCAAAGAAAGCTTTGAAAAGCCTCATTTTAAAATGCTTGAAACCTTAAAATCTTGTGGCATAGAATTTAAAGATATTTTTATTTGCCCTCATTTTGAAAATGAAAACTGTGCGTGCAGAAAGCCCAAAACTGCCCTTTTAAGTGAATACATTAAATTTAAGCTTTTTGATAAAAAACAAAGCTTTGTCATAGGAGATAGGGATACAGATATGCTTTTAGCTTCAAATTTAGGCATTCGTGGGCTTAAATTAGGCGAGCTTAGCTGGGAGCAAATCGTAAATGAAATCTTAAGCACTTTTAGAGTAGCTAGTATTCAAAGAAATACAAAAGAAACACAAATTTTTGTCCGCGTTAAGCTTAATGGTGGGGAAAATAAAATCAGCACTAAAATAGGCTTTTTTGATCATATGCTAGAGCAAATTAGCGTTCATTCAGGCATTGGGCTTGAGGTGCTTTGCAAGGGTGATTTAGAAATTGATGAGCATCATAGCGTTGAAGATACCGCTCTTGCTTTAGGCGAAGCGATAAAAAAGGCATTGGGCGATAAAATAGGCATAGCAAGATATGGCTTTTCTTTGCCTATGGATGAATGCTTAGCAAGTTGTGCTATCGATTTTTGCAACCGCCCACATTTAGTTTTTAAGGCTAAATTTAAAAAGGCAAGGCTTGGAGAGCTTAGTACTGAAATGATCGAGCATTTTTTCTACTCACTTGCTTATTCTATGGGCGTTAGTTTGCATTTAAAGGTAAAGGGTAAAAACGATCATCACAAAGCAGAAGCACTTTTTAAAGCCTTTGCAAAAGCCTTAAAACAAGCCGTGAAAATAGACAGTGAAAGCCTAGCAAGCTCTAAGGGCGTGATATAAATTTTTTAACCTTATAGATTATTAAGCTAAATTTATGCTATTATTTCGCCTTTAAAAGTATGGAGTTAAAATTCTACTAAAAAAGGGGAAGTTATGAAAAAAATTTTTGTATTATTTTTACTAGCTTTTGCAAATTTGTTTGCTTATGGAAGCGAAAGATTTGGGCAAGATACTCAAATTTGGGATTATCATCGTATTACAAATATTGAAAATTACAAAACCTTTGGTGCTCTTTGGACTACCTTGCAAGGTGAGTATATAGCCACTATAGCATTGATTGCCGTAATAGCTGTGTTAGCTGCTTTTGCTCTACATTATATGGTTATAGGTCCTAAGCATTTTTCTCATAATGGCGATAAAATTTACGCTTTTTCTTTATTTGAGAGAATTTTTCATTTTATTGCTGCACTTTCTTGGGTTATTTTGGTTCCAACTGGCTTTATTATGATGTTTGGCTCATATTTTGGCGGTGGAGTTTTTGTAAGAGTATGTAAGAATTTACACGGCTTTGCGACTATTTTATTTATTGTTTCTATTATTCCTATGTTTTTGTGGTGGATTAAAAGAATGCTTCCTGCAAGCTATGATATAAGATGGATGATGATTGTTGGTGGGTATTTAAGTAAGATTAAACGCCCTGTTCCTGCTGGTAAATTTAACTTCGGTCAAAAATCGTGGTATTACATAGCAGTATTTGGCGGAGCTTTGATGATAATCACAGGGGCGTTTATGTATTTTCTTGACTTTAACTCTACTGCGATTCAAGGTCTTTTTAATCTAAGTCAAATTGAGCTTTTAAGAATTTCAGCCATAGTGCATAATTTCTTAGGGATAATTTGTGCGGTATTTTTTGGTGTGCATATTTATATGGCTGTGTTTGCGATAAAAGGAAGCATACACTCTATGATAAGTGGCTACAAAGAAGAAGAAGAAGTTTATATTTTGCACTCTTATTGGTATAAAGAATTAAGTGCTAAAAATAAAATTAAGCCTAATTATTTTTACGATGCTAATGTAAGAATTTAGTAGGAATTTTTATGCAAGAACTTAATACTACTAGAAAATATTACTATGAGTTTTTTTCAGCTCCGTTTTCTTTTATGGATGAAATGAAATTTGACATTTTTAAAAAACAAGCTCAAACCTTAGCAAAACTACCTTTGGATGATAGTTTGCAAAAAGATTTTGACTTTATTTTAAATTTTAGTTTAAATGAGTTTTTACAAGAACAAAATGCTGTTTTTTATGATTTTTCTTATGTTAATATACCAACTACAGCTTCTTTTTATGATGAGGGTAGAGATGATGGCAAAAAAAAGCTAAAAGCTTGTGAAATTCTTAGAAAAACTAGTTTTCGTAAGGATGAAAAATGCAGACAAAGCGAAGATGAATTTGCTTTTGCTTTTGCTTTAATGCCTATTTTGATTGATAATGATGAGAATATAGCAAAAGAGTATTTTGTTGAAATTTTAAATAGCGTTATTGATGAATTTATAGAAAAATTGCAAATTCATAAAAACTCACATTTTTTTATTCATTTTGGAAATATTATGAAAGTTTATTTTGAATTTGAAAGACAATTACTAGACCTTGAAATTCCTACAAAAAATGTCGGAAAAAGCGTAGCAGATGAAGCTTTAGAGCGTTTGCCGTATGAGCCAAAATTACCTACTAAATTTAGTAAAACAAATATGGAAGAATTAAGTAAGCTTTAATACTTAGTTCTTTTTGTATCTTTTTTGACATAATTTTTTAAATATTTTTTTATTTTTTATGAAGTAAAATTTAGTCCGAATACTTATTAAAAAGCCTTTTTATGATTGTTAAATTTATAAAAACGGCGAAATTCCAAAAAGGAGGGAAAATGCAAAAAAACGCAAGAAGGGCTTTTCTTAAAAAGTCTTTACAAGCAGGAGCAGTAGCTGCTGTTGCTGTAAGTGTTGCTAAAGCGAATTTTGGCGAAGAAGCCTCAAGCGAAAAAAATGTCGTAATCGGCAGTAGCAACAAAGAAGAAGTGCTTTACCATAAAACACAGCACTGGGAAAAATACTATAAAATAGCTTATTAAAATTTACAGAAAGGAAAAAAATGGCATTAGCAAGAAGAAATTTTCTTAAATTTGCTGGTGTTGCAGCACTTACTAGCACAGCTTTTGGTAATGAAAACAAAAGCGTAAGAGCAGCAAGCCAAGCAGAAATTGCAAATCCTTACCCAAATTCTAAAATAGTGCGAACTATATGCAGTATTTGTAGTGCGGGCTGTGGGATTAAAGCTGAGGTGCAAGATGGAGTTTGGGTTCGTCAAGAAAATGCGATAGAACACCCTATTTCACAAGGTTCTCATTGCTGTAAAGGCATAGATCAAATCGATCTTACAAAGTCTAAACAACGCATTAAATATCCTATGAAAAAAGAAAACGGCAAGTGGATTCGTCTAAGCTGGGAACAAGCGATTAACGAAATCGGTGATAAAATGCTTGAAATTCGCAAAGAAAACGGACCTGATACCGTTATGTTTTTAGGTTCTGCTAAATTTAACAATCAACAAGCATATTATTTTAGGAAATTTGCTGCTTTTTGGGGAACTAATAATATAGACCACGTAGCCAGAATTTGACATAGCGCAACAGTCGCCGGTGTGGCGAATACATGGGGTTATGGTGCTATGACAAACCATTTTGGCGATGTGACTAAAAACTCTAAAATGATGATTATTTTTGGAGCAAATACAGCCGTGGCTAATCCTATAGGCTTTAAACACTTGCTTCAAGCAAAAGACAGAAACAATGCTAAACTTGTAGTTGTTGATCCTGTATTCACAAAAACAGCCGTTCACGCTGATGAGTATGTTAGGGTGCGTCCTGGAACTGACATAGCTTTAGTTTATGGTATGCTTCATCTTATATTCAAAAATGGCTGGGAAGATAAAAATTTTATCGCTACTCGCTCTTATGGGGTTGAAGAAGTTAAAGAAGAGGCTAAAAAATGGACTCCCGAAGTAGTTGAGGATGTTACAGGTGTGCCAGCAGCACAGCTTGAAAAAATCACTCATATGTTAGCGACTATTAAACCTGCTACGCTTTTTTGGGCTTTAGGCATTACTCAGCACTCAGTGGGTAGCTCAAATACTAGAATTCTAGCCATTTTACAGCTCGTGCTTGGAAATGTCGGCAAAGAAGGTGCTGGAACAAATATTATCCGCGGACATGATAATGTGCAAGGTGCTACGGATATGGGTTGCTTGGCTGATACCTTACCTGCTTATTATGGGCTTGATGATACAGCTTGGAATCACTTTAGTAGTGTTTGGGGCGTGGATAGAGAGTATATGAATTCAAGATTTTACTCTAAGGAATGGATGCACGAAAAAGGCTTTTCTTTGGCTAAGTGGTGGCAAGGCGTTTTAAAAGAGGAAAAAACCTACTCAAACGCTCCTATTCGTGTGCTTTGGGTGCAAGGAACAGGTATTACTTCTATGGCTCACACGGTTAAAATTCAAGAAGCACTTAAAAAACTTGATATGATAGTGATTGCTGAACCTTTTGTGAATGAAGTAGCTGTTTTAGCTGATAGACCTGATGGAATTTATATCATACCTGCTTCAACTCAGTTTGAAACCGAAGGCTATGTAACAGCTACAAATCGTGCTATGCAGTGGCGTTCTCAGGTTGTTAAACCTATATATGAAAGCAAAGAAGACCACGAAATAATGTTTGCCTTTGCTAAGAAATTTGGCTTTTATGATGAATATACTCGTGGTATGAAAATGCAAGTGGTTGATCATAAATTAAAACAAGTAAAAGATGACAAAGAAGCTTTTGTATGGCCTGATGATGCTACTACTGAAATGAGTAACGGGCTTTTAAGTATTGGACTTCGTGGAATTTCAGCTGAGCGTTTGAGAAAACATCAGCAAAATTGGGAGCATTTTGACCCTGATACTCAAGAAGGAATTGGCGGAGAAGTTAAGGGCGAATACTACGGACTTCCTTGGCCTTGCTGGGATGCAAAACACCCTGGAACTGCTATTTTGTGGAATAAAGACATTCCTTACGAAAAAGGCGGTATGGGCTTTAGAAATCGCTTTGGCTTAGAGCATAATGGCGTTAGTCAGCTAGCTGATGATAGTATTACTTTGAAAGGCTCTAAGGTAAAAGGTGGTTACCCACAAATTACAAAAGAAAACATTGAAAAAGTCTTTAAAATCAAACTTAGCGATGATGAAAAAGCTAAGATGGGGGCTACTTGGATGACTGATACTTCAGGACTTATCCTTGAAAAATGCCGCGAAATGGGGGCTTGTTGTTTAGGAAATGCAAGGGCTAGAGCTATTGTTTGGGAATTTGCTGATCCTATCCCAAAACACAGAGAGCCTATACATTCGCCTCGTTGGGACTTGGTTCAAAAATATCCTACTTGGGGCGATCAAGCTAAAAACTTCCGCGTTGAGAGTAAATTTATCAGCGAACAGCAGAAAAAAGACTGGAGTAAGGAATTCCCTACCATAGTTTCAAGTATGCGTTTAGTAAATTTAAGTGGGGCTGGTATGCTTGAAAGGACCAGTAAATATCTTTCTGCTATCACGCCTGAAATGTTTGCTAATGTCCATCCTGAGCTTGCTTTGAAATACGGCATAAATGATGGGGATATGATGTGGATTCATTCGCCTCAAGGAACTAAGATTAAGGTAAAATGCGTTCATAACCGCTCAGTTACTCCGGATAGAATTTGTATGCCTTATAATTTTGCCGGAGTTTTACAAGGCGTGGATTTAAGCTACAACTACCCTGAAGGGACTAAACCTTACACCATAGGTGAAAGTGCAAATACCATCACTAACTATGGTTTTGATATTAACACGCAAATTTCTGAGTTTAACGCAGGACTTTGCAGACTAGAAAAGGCTTGATATGGCGAGAATGAAATTTTTTGTAGATACTAGAAGATGCACTTCGTGCTTTGCTTGTCAAGTGGCTTGTTCGAGTGCTCACGAAATTCCTGTTGGGATAAATCGTCGCAAGGTTATCACTTTAAATGAGGGCATTGAGGGTAAGGAAGTTTCAACTTCCATTGCCTGCCAACACTGCACTGACGCACCTTGTGAGCAAGTTTGCCCTGTAAAATGCTTTTATATAAGAGCTGATGGGGTTGTTTTGCACGATAAGAAAAAGTGCATAGGCTGTGGATATTGCCTTTATGCTTGTCCTTTTGGAGCACCGCAATTTCCAAGAGATGGAGCCTTTGGTATTAAGGGAGAAATGGATAAATGCACTATGTGTGCTGGAGGTCCTGAACCTACAAATTCACACGAAGAGCGTGAGCTTTACGGACAAAACCGCATAGCTGAGGGAAAAGTTCCTATGTGTGCTGCGGTTTGTTCTACAAATGCCTTACTTGTAGGCGATGCGGTTGAAGTTAGTGAAATTTTTAGAAAACGCGTTGTCTTAAAGGGTGCAAAACTTGGCATAAACGATATGCCTTAAAACCTTACCACGCTTTTTAGCGTGGTAATTTTATGAAATTTAAACTAAAAAACTTTTTGAGTTTTTTTCATAGGCTTTTATTTTATCTTTATGTTTTAAAACTAAATCTATATTATCAAGCCCTTGCAAAAGGCAGTTTGTGTGAAATTCACTAAGCTTAAAATTATAAATTCTATCCTTAAAAATTACCTTTTTTTCAGGTAATGAAATTTTTATGCTTTTATCTTGTGAAATTTTAAGCTCATTAATAAGCTCTTGCACCTCATTTTTTTTAAGTTCTATGGTAAGTAAGCCGTTTGTTAGAGCGTTATTTTTAAAAATATCTGCAAAACTAGGTGCAATAATAGCCCTAATGCCATAATCCATCAAAGCCCAAGGAGCGTGTTCTCTTGAAGAACCACTACCAAAATTCTCAAAAGCTACTAAAATACTAGCGTTTTCATAGTCTTTTTTGTTAAGATTAAAATCATAATTTAAAACACTTTCTTTATCATCTAAATAACGCAAATCGTGAAACAAATGCTTTCCAAAGCCTTTTTTAGAAGTAGCTAGTAAAAACTGCTTTGGTATGATTTGATCAGTGTCTAAATTCTCATATTCTAAAGGACAAGCAACGCCCTTATGTGTGATAAATTTTTGCATCTTAAACTCCTAAATATTTTCTATTATCACAAATTACGCCCTCTATAGCACAAGCTGCTGCACTAGCAGGACTTAAAAGGTGAGTTATCGCACCTTTTCCTTGTCTGCCTACAAAATTTCTATTTGATGTTGAAGCCACTCTTTGCCCTGCGTTTGCTTTATCATCATTCATCCCAAGACACATAGAACATCCAGGAAGTCTCCACTCACAACCAGCCTCAATAAAAATTTTATCAAGCCCAAGCCTTTGAGCTTCTTTTCTCACTTGCATAGAGCCTGGCACTATTAAAACTTTTACATTTTTATGAATTTTACGCCCCTTTAAAATACTAGCGGCGATTTTTAAATCCTCAAGTCTTGCATTCGTGCAAGAGCCTATAAAAACTATGTCTATTTTAACGCCTAAAATACTTTGTCCTTGTTTTAAATTCACATATTCTAAGGCTTGTAAAAAACTTTTTTTCTCACTTTGGCTTTTAAAGCTTTCTTCGCTTGGAATTTTCTCATCAATGCTAATTACTTGAGATGGATTTGTGCCGTAGCTAATTTGTGGCTTAATCGTGCTAACATCAACACAAATTTCATCATCATAACTTGCCCCATCATCACTTTTCAAGCTTTGCCAATACTTGCAATACTTTTCAAATTCCTCTCCTTTTGGTGCAAATTTTTTATCCTTTAAATACTCAAAAGTTATCTCATCAGGTGCTATCATACCAACCTTTGATCCAAATTCTATAGCCATATTACAAAGTGTCATTCTAGCTTCCATACTAAGTTTTTCAATAGCCTTACCACAAAATTCTATAGCATAGCCTGTGCCTTTTGCTGTGCCGTATTTTGATATTAAATACAAGATCAAATCCTTAGCAAAAACACCTTTTTGAAATTCTCCTTCACATAAAATTTTCATAGTCTTAAGTTTGGCTTGTTTTAAGGTTTGTGTTGCCATTACTAACTCTACTTCGCTAGTTCCTATCCCAAAGGCTAAAGCCCCAAAAGCTCCGTGCGTAGCTGTGTGAGAGTCTCCGCACACTAAAGTAGTGCCAGGCAGAGTAAAGCCAAGTTCAGGGCTTACTATATGAACTATACCTTGATTTTCATCCCCAAGCCCTAAAAGCCTTACGCCAAATTCTTTTGTGTTTTGCATTAGCGTTAGAATTTGTTCTTTTGCCAAAGCAGAACAAGCGTTTATATCGCTACTTTTCGTGCTTACATCGTGATCTATTGTAGCCAAGCTTAAATCAGGTCTTGCCATTTTGCGTTTTGCAAGTTTAAGCCCTGAAAATGCTTGAGGGCTAGTCACTTCGTGCAATAAATGCCTATCTATGTAAAGTAAGGGTAGGTCGTTTTTTTCCTGTGTGATTATATGAGAGTCAAAAACTTTTTCGTATAAGGTTTTCATTCTTGCTCCTTTAAAATTTCTAAGATCGCATCTCCCATTTCATCGGTATTTAGATAATTTTTAGAATTTAAATCCTTAGTCATTTTACCAAGCTTTAAAGCCTTTTGCACGGCATTTTCTATATCTTGTGCGGCTTTTTCTTCTTTAAAACTATATCTTAACATCAAAGCAGCACTTAGAATTTGAGCTATGGGATTTGCTATATTTAAATGGGCTATATCAGGCGCACTTCCACCTGCTGGCTCATAAAGCCCAAAACCTTTATCATTTAAACTAGCAGAGCATAAAAGCCCCAAAGAACCGCTAATAGCAGCCAATTCATCGCTTAAAATATCGCCAAATAAATTACTACAAAGTAAAACATCAAACATAGCTGGATTTTTTATGATTTGCATAGCAGCATTATCAACATACATAAACTCAAGGCTAACATCTTTATATTTTTTAGCTACATCCCCTACCACCTCACGCCATAAAATAGAGCTTGCTAAAACATTAGCCTTGTCTATTAAATGCACTTTTTTCTTTCTAGCTTTTGCACTTTCAAAAGCAATTTTTGCTATCCTTTTAATCTCTTTTTTGTGGTAAATTTCAGTATCATAAGCCTTTGTTTTTTGAAATTTTTGTTTGCCAAAATAAATTCCACCAGTAAGCTCTCTAACGCATAAAATATCAACTCCGTTTTGCAAAATTTCATCTTTTAAAGGAGAAATTTGTTTTAAACTCTCATAAATTTTACAAGGTCTTAAATTTGCAAATAAATTAAAATGTTTTCTTAAAGGTAAAAGAGAAGCCCTTTCAGGTCTTTGCTTGATTGGCAAATTATCCCACTTAGCCCCACCAACACTACCAAATAAAATAGCATCGCTTTTTTCGCAAATTTTCAAGGTCTCTTTACTTAGTGCAACTCCGTATTTATCGATACTTGCTCCGCCTACAAGAGCTTTTTTAAATTTAAAATTTATATTATATTTTAAGGCTATAAAATCTAAAATTTTCAAAGCCTCTTCCATAACACTTTGTCCTATACCATCACCTGGTAAAACCGCTATTTTGTATGTTTTCATATTATTTTCCTTTCTGCTACTTTTAAAGAGCGATTAACAGCATTTAAAGCACTGATAAAAGCTTTAGCTGAAGCTTTTATCACATCAGTACTAAGCCCACTTCCGTGAAAAATTTTACCCCCAAATTCCACATCTACATCTACTTGACCTTGAGCGTCAGTGCCTGAACTTTTAGCATTTATGGCGTAAGATTTTAAAACGCATTTTAAATTTGTAAGCTTACTAATGCATTCAAAAACAGCCTCTATAGGACCATTTCCTATACTTGCCATAGTTTTAAGCTCATTTTTAACCCGCATACAAATCGAAGCTGTTGGTATGCTAGAGCTTACAACGCTTAAATTTTCAAGCTCAAAGTCATTTTCTTCGCTTTCATAACTTAAAAACATCAAGGCTTCTAAATCATAATCATAAACCTGCCCTTTTTTATCAGCAAGTTTTAAGAATTTCTCATAAATGCTATCTAAATTATAAGTTTTTTCATCATATCCTAAGCTCTCAAGACAAGTTTTTATCATAGCTCTACCACTTCTTGCTGTCATAGAAAAATGATTTTGCTTAAGCCCTATGGTGCTTGGACTTATGATTTCATAGGTATTTTTGTTTTTTAAAACCCCATCTTGATGTATGCCTGAGCTGTGAGAAAAAGCGTTACTTCCAACTATGGCTTTGTGTGCTGGGATAGGCTCATTTGTTATAGTAGAAACTAATTTTGAAGTTTTGGCTATGTTTTCGCATTTAATATCAGTATAAAAGCCCTTTAAATAATCACTCCTTGTTTTTATGCTCATAACAACTTCTTCTAAAGCACAATTTCCAGCCCTCTCACCAAGCCCATTAATAGCACATTCTATCTGCCTTGCTCCTTGCAAAATAGCTTCTAAGCTGTTTGCACTAGCCATTCCTAAGTCATTATGACAATGCACTGAAATCACGGCTTTATCTATATTTGGAACCTTATTAAACAAAGTTTTTATGATATTTGCAAACTCACTTGGCAAGGTATAACCAACAGTATCAGGTATGTTTATAGTGGTAGCTCCTGCTTTTATGGCTGTTTCTACCATTAAACAAAGATTATCTATTAGCGTTCGTCCAGCATCTTCACAAGAAAACTCAACATCATCAGTGTAGTTTCTAGCCCTTTTTATAGCCCTTTGTGCCATAGCTAAAATTTCGCTAAAGTCTTTTTTTAACTTATCTTTCATATGCAAATTTGAAGTTGCTATAAAGGTGTGAATTCTAAACTCTTTTGCAGCTTTTAAAGCCTCTTTTGCAGCGTCAATATCTTTATCAATGACTCTTGAAAGAGCGCAAATTTTAGACTTTTTTAATTTTGAAGCTATATTTTTAACAGCTTCAAAATCTCCAGCAGAAGATACGGGAAAACCAGCTTCTATGATATCTACGCCTAAATTTTCCAAAGCAAGTGCGATTTGTAATTTTTGATTGACATTTAAAGAGCGTTTTAAGGCTTGTTCGCCATCTCTTAAGGTTGTATCAAAAATAATAATTTTCTTATCTTTCAAGGTAAATCCTTTAAAATTAACAATAAAATTAAAAAAATTAATGAATAAAATTCAAAAACTTAAAATTGTAAAATGTAAAAAATGATAATAAAAGTGTGATTATAGAAGTTGCAGCAGTAGGTTTAAAGCGTTTGTTGGGTTGGTGTCAAAGCTTTGAAAAATTAAATTTTTCATTTTTTCTCCTTTTGAAATTTTGAAAAGTAATTTAACATAAATTTGGTAAATATATATACTTGGTTTAAAAATTAAGAAAATTATTGTTATAATTACGCCATTGAGTAACAAAAAGGAAAGGTTATGTTAAAAGAGCTTTTAGATATAAAAAAGGAAATGGAGCCGATAATCCACGAAGCTAATGTCAAACTAAATGTTCTAGCAAGAGAAGTTATCGTCCGTAAAAAAGAGTATGAAATTTATGGTCCTATGATAGATAAGGTGTATTTAGATAACGCCATTTATGTTAAAGTTATGTCAAGTGGGCGTGATGCAAAAAGCGATAGCGTTCAAATTAAAAATGGCTTTTATATGGTCTTTGTAGCGCCGGAAAAAGAAAGCACAAAGGACATAAAAAACAAGCTAAAAGTAGCCTATGAAGCACTTGATAATAAGACAATATCAAGTCTAATTCACGCTTGTCAACGCTTTAAAGAAATAATAAACAAAGCCCAAGCTACACTTTCTAAAGCCTCTAATATGAATGTTTTAATTAAAACAAATTTAGGCGAAGCAAGTTCGGCTTTGAAATTTAACATAAACATAGAATACACAAAAGACAATCAAAAACTCACAAGAGAAAATACAAAATCAGCCGGAAGTTTTAGAGATACAAAAACTTATATAAATTTAGTAGTGGAAAAAAGCACGGATTCTGGAGTTTGTGAAAAATTACTAGATGATGTAGAAAAATATCTAATCGGGGGCGGTTGATAGACTTTTGTTACCAAAGGTTACAAATTTATAAATTATAGCTTAAAAAATTCCCAACTTCTAAACTAAATAAAAATTTCAAATAAACCTTAAATTATCAATGTAGCTAAATTTTAAAGAGTTTAAAGCTAAAATTTTTTAATTATTTTCATTTGTTAAAAAGTTTAAGATAAAAAGCTAAATGGTGTCAAAGGGGAGACTTGAACTCCCGACCTCCGGCTTATGAGACCAGCGCTCTAACCAGCTGAGCTACCCTGACTTAAAATAAAGCAGACATTATAACTAAATTTTGCTAAAAATTTGCTGATTTTTATAAATTATAAAATTTAGTATTTAATTTTTAATATTTTAAATAAAATTCTAGGCTTTAAATTAAAAAATTAAATATTTATCAATACTAAAATTTCATAAAATTAGCTCTCAAAATAAACTAAAAATGTAAAAATTCGTAATAAAACAAAAAATTTAATATTACAAATTTACACATAAATTTTATTACTTGTCTTTAAAAAAGGCATTTTTTAAAGTAAATTTGCTTTTTTGGCTATAATGAAAGTTATTACTAAGTCCTAAGGAGGAAAAATTGGAACAAATTCTAACTTGGCAGCAAGTTTATGACCCACTTGGAAATATTTGGTTTAGTGCTCTTTTTGCTTTTTTGCCTATACTTTGTTTTCTTATTTGTTTGCTTGTTTTTAAGCTTAAAGGCTATCAAGCTGGATTTTTAACCGTTATCTTAGCTTCTTTTGTGGCTTTTTTTGTTTATGATATGCCTTTTTCTTTGATTGGTGCAAGTTTCGTTCAAGGCTTTGCTCAAGGAATGTGGCCTATAGCTTGGATTATTATCGCAGCAATTTTTCTTTATAAACTTTCTGTTAAAAGTGGCTCTTTTGAGATTATAAAACAAAGTGTTATTACCATAACGCCTGATCATAGAATTCAAGTTATTTTAATAGGCTTTTGTTTTGGCTCATTCTTAGAAGGAGCTATTGGTTTTGGCGGACCTGTGGCTATTACTGCGGCTTTGCTTGTAGGACTTGGACTTCGCCCTCTTTATGCGGCTGGACTTTGTCTTATCGCAAATACTGCTCCTGTTGCTTTTGGTGCTGTTGGAGTGCCTATTATTGCTATGGCGAATTTAGTAGGTGTTGAACAATACGAAGTTTCAGCTATGGTAGGGCGTATGCTTGTACCACTTTCTTTGAGCATACCATTTTTTATAGTGTTTTTAATGGATGGCTTTAAAGGCGTGAAAGAAACTTTCCCTGCGATTTTAGTAGCAGCCTTAAGCTTTACAATAACTCAGTTCATAAGCTCAAACTACATAGGAGCAGAACTTCCTGACATAGTATCAGCCATAGTTTCTCTTGCTTGTACTACGATTTTTTTGAAATTTTGGAGACCTAAAAATATCTTCCGCCTTGATAATGAAAAAGACTTTTCAAACAACGCTAAGCTAGAATTTGGCAAGGTTTTTAAAGCCTGGCTTCCTTTTATTTTGCTTATAATTTGTATTATTCTTTGGACTCAGCCTTTCTTTAAAGCACTTTTTGAAAAAGGAGCTGTTTTTGACTACACTCAAGTTAGCATAGTTTTCAATAACATAAATCAAAGCATAATAGGCACAAATGGCAAAGCTGTAAGTTTAAATTTACCTATAAATTTCATAGCACTTCAGGCTGGAACAGCTATTTTATTTGCGGCGTTTTTAAGTATAATTTTTCTAAGAATAAAAGCTAGTGATGTTAATGAATGCTTTTGGGAAACCTTAAAAGAAATGGCTATACCTTGCATAACAATAGGACTTGTAGTAGCCTTTGCCTTCATCGCTAAAAATTCAGCTATGAGTGAAACATTAGGACTTGCTTTTGCACAAACTACAGGCAAGGCTTTTGCTTTCTTTAGTCCTGTAATTGGCTGGATAGGAGTGTTTTTAACAGGTTCTGATACTAGTGCTAATTTACTTTTTGGACCACTTCAACAAGCTGCAGCAAATAATCTTGGCGTAGGACAAACCTTATTTTTAGCAGCAAATTCAGTTGGTGGAGTTGTTGGAAAAATGATTTCTCCACAAAGCATAGCCATAGCTTGTGCTGCAGTTGGGCTTGTAGGAAAAGAATCAGAGCTTTTCAAATTCACACTTAAATATTCAGTTGCTTTTATAGTTTTGATAGGAATTTGGACACTTATTATAGCCTTTTTCTTGCAAGGCATTATACCTGAAGCCGTGCTAAAATAGCTAATGTGAGAATTTTGCATTTAGTTTAAATTTATAAAAGTTTTGAAATTTATCTTGTATTAATTTTTATTTTATCGATACAAGGTAAAATTACAAAACTTAGCCCTAAATTTAAGGAGAAAATATGAAAAAGGTGTATTTTTACGCCACCTGTTTGGGAACTGCTGCTATGCAGGAAATGGTTCTTAATGCTATTAAACTTTTACAACGCGAAGGTGTTGAAGTAGTTTTTAAAAAAAATCAAACCTGTTGTGCTCAACCTAGCTTTAATACAGGCTATTTTAACGAAACAAGAGAAATAGCACTTTATAATGCTGATTTGTTTGACAAGGACTATCCTATAGTAGTTCCAAGTGGTTCTTGTGCTGGTATGATGAGTCACGATTATTTAGAACTTTTTAAGGGAAGAGAAGAATTTGCTAAGATTAAAGATTTTAGTAGCCGCATTATAGAGCTTTCTCAGTATTTAAATGATGTTTTAAAAGTTAATTATGAAGATAAAGGAGAGCCTATAAAAATCACTTGGCATTCAAACTGCCACGCTTTAAGAATTCAAAAAAGCATAGAAGCTTCTAAAAATCTTTTAAAAAAACTAAAAAATGTAGAGCTTGTAAATTTACAATACGAAGAAGAATGTTGCGGTTTTGGTGGAACCTTTTCAGTAAAAGAGCCTGAAATTTCAAATGCTATGGTAAAAGCTAAGATAAAAGACATACAAAACACAGGGGTAAAATACCTAGTAAGTGGCGATGGGGGCTGTCTTTTAAACATAGATGGCACTATGAAAAGAATGGGGCTTAACATAAAAGGAATTCATCTTTATGAGTTTTTGCTTAAAAGACTTGAAGGAGTTAGCTTATGAGTGCAAATAAAATTCCACACGAACAAATTGTCAATACAAAACTTAACGACAAGCAAATGCAAGATAATCTAATAAACGCTATGCATACCTTGCAAAAAAATCGCCTAAAGGTTATAGAGGATAAATTCTCAAACTGGCAAGGGCTTAGAGCAAGGGCAAAACAAGCCAAAAACAATGCCTTAATGAGTCTTAAAGAAAGGCTTTTAGAATTTGAAAAAAATGCAAGCAAAAATGGCATAATCGTGCATTGGGCTAGTAGCGATGATGATGCTTGTGAGATAATTTATGAGTTAATGTTAGAAAAAAACATAAATAAAATTTTAAAAGGCAAGTCAATGGCTAGTGAAGAAATAGGGCTTAATCACTACCTTGAAAAAAAGGGCTTAAAAGCTATTGAAACTGACCTTGGAGAGCTTATTTTACAACTTAACGGCGAAACTCCTGTGCATATAGTAGTGCCTGCTATTCACAGAAACCGCAACGAAATAGGACAAATTTTCAAAGATAAACTTAAAGTAAATTTAGAAAGTAATGAGCCTGAAATTTTAAACGCTGTTGCTAGAAAGCATTTAAGAAAGGACTTTGAAGGGCTTAAAATGGGACTTAGCGGAGTAAATTTCGCTATTTCTAAAGAAGGGGCGATTTGGCTTATAGAAAATGAAGGAAATGGCAGGATGTGCACCACAGCACCTGACATACACATCGCACTTTGTGGGATAGAAAAGGTTATGCAAAGTTTTGAAGATGCTGCTACTATGGTAAATTTACTAACTCCATCAGCTACTGGGCAATTTATTCCAACTTATAATAATATCATCACAGCTCCACGCAAAAATGGTGATTTAGATGGTCCAAAAGAAGTTCATATAATTTTATTTGATCATAACAGAAGCAAAATGTTAGCACATAAGGATTATTACGAGGCTTTGCGTTGCATTAGATGTGGGGCTTGTATGAATTTTTGTCCTGTGTATAATCAAATAGGAGGTCACGCTTATCAAACAACCTATCCAGGACCTATTGGTGAGGTTATTAGTCCAAATTTATTCGGTATTGATAAAACCGGTGATATTTTAACCTTTTGTTCGCTTTGTGGTAGGTGTAGTGAGGTTTGTCCTGTGAAAATTCCACTTGCTGATTTAATTCGAAAATTAAGGTGCGATAAAATAGGACAAGGCGAAAATTCTCCCATAGGAGCTAATGCCTTACATAAAAATTCTATGGAAGCTTTTACTTTCAAGCACTTTAAAAACCTAGCTACAAATGGCAATATATGGCGTTTTTCTATGTCTAAGGTGCATTATTTTAACTGGTTTGTGCAAAATTTTGCAAATTCTATGCCTGTAGTGAAAAAATGGTCGGCCTTTAAGGAATTACCACAAATTAAAACAAATCTTTACAAAGAAATTCAAAATTTAAAAGGGGTTAGCTATGAGTAGGATTGCTGAAATTTCAAGCAAAAGCAAGGAAAGTATTTTAGCTAGTTTAGACAAGGCTTACGAAGAAAAGGACTTTGCTTATGAAAAAAGCCCTGATCCTGTAGCGTTTATAAAAACAAGTAATGATTATTTGGCTGAAATGAAGCAAAAAATGGAAGCTAACAAATACATAGTAGAGCAAAGCTTGAAAGAAAATTTAGAAGAAAAAATCAATGAAATAATAGCAAAATACGGCTATCAAAAAATGCTTTATGGCAAGGGCTTGAATTTGAATTTAGACAAAATTAAGGCTGAAAGTAAAATTTGCTTTTGCGAAGAGATAGAAAAATTAAGAAAAGATGTTTTTGATAGCGATTTTTCCATAGTTGAAGCAAGAGCTGGCGTTAGCTCCCACGGCGTAGCATTAATAACTTCAAGCAAGGATCAACCAAGGATGTTAAGCCTAGCTCCAAAGCTTTGCATAGTTTTATTAAAAAAAGAAAATGTAGTCAAAAGTCTAAGCGAAGCCTTAAATTTAGTCAAAAATGAAAATGAAATTTTACCTAGTAATATTTTATTTATAGCAGGTCCTTCACGCACGGCAGATATAGAGCTAATAACCGTTTTTGGTGTCCATGGACCACAGCTTGCACATATTATAATTTACTAAATTTTTACTAGATTTTTTAGTAAAATTAGTGTTTTACAAAACTTGGAACACTTTTTGCTTGACATTGTTAAAAGACTTTAAAAAAAGGAAAAAACAATGTCAAAACCATTAAACGAAGAACTTCTTATAAAATTTAGCAAATTAAACAAAAGAAATGATATTTTGTTTCAAGTTTTAGAACTTTTAGAGCTTTTTAAAGCAAATGACAATGCTAGAATGGCTAGAATTTCGGGCGAACTTACAGAACTTTTAGAAAACGAAGAAAATCTCAAAAAAATCACAAAATCAAGAAATTTAAATGAGCTTTTAAGCACACTACTTGCCTTAAACGGCGATAAAATGATAAGAGTTTATGAAGACTCTTTTTTAAGAGAAAATTTCCCAAACATAGCAAGCGATAAATTTTTAAAATAAACAAGGATATTTATGTCAAATTTAGCCCCACAAAGCGATGTTTTAAACCTTACTCCTAAGACTTCAACCACACAAACAAGCAAGGTTAAAGAAAGTAAGGTAAGCAAAGAAAGCGAAGCAAGTAAAGAAAATCAAACCCAATCAGATACAGAAGATTTTTTAAATTCCTTGCTAAACTCTATAGATGAAACAAATGAATTTTTACCAGATCGTATGAAAATCACTGAAAAAGAAGTGCTTAGCGAGGCTATGAGTAAATTACAAAATCAAAATTTTGATGAAAGTGATAAAATGAGCATTTTTGAGTCTGCTTCTTTTATGCAAATTTTATCTTTGCTTGATAAACTAAAAGCTGACACTAGCGATATCAAGCTTTCAAACCTTTCAACTCAGCTTACTCAGCTTGTAAAAACTGAGGCGAATTTTAACAAATTAAAATCAGCTAGTAATCTTAATGAGCTTTTAAACATAGCTAAGGATTTGGGCTTAGAAGTTAAAAATATCAAGATTGATCGTTTGCTTGAGCTTAAAACTACTTTTCCAAATTTAAACAAGGCAAATTTCTTTAAAGGTGCTGTAGATAGCGTTTTTAAAGAGATTGTAAATAATAAAATAGCACATATAAGCAAGGATTTAAATAAAAATTTAGAAAAAACCGAACTTAAAAATAAAAATGAAATTTCTTTACTTTCTCAAACACTTAAAAATTTAGATTCTTTAAAAAACAAAGAAAATAAAGATGAAAAAACTAAACTTAAAACTGAAGCAAAAAATGAAATTTCAAACAAACTTGAAAATGAGAATTTAAGCGAGAATTTAAAGACTGATTTTAAAAATTTAAAAAACGAAAGTTTAAAAGAAAGTGAAAATTTAAAAACTGAAAAAAACGAAAAAACTCAAATTAGTAATGAAACTACAAAAGAAACTAAAAATACAAAAATTTCTAAAAACGATAAAAATCAAGCTCAAACTCAAGAAAATTTTAAGGAAAAACTTGAAAATGTTAAAAATGAGAGTATTAAAAATGAAAGCGTTAAAAGCGAAAATTTTGATAAAAATATAAACAAAGAAAGCCTTAAAGAAACTCAAATTCTAAGCTCAAATTTAAATCAAAAAGAAAATTTAAGCAAAGAAAAACCAAAAGAAAATTTCAAAGAAAATAAGCTAAATATCAACGAACAAAAAATTTATTTTGAAAATTTAAATAAAACTCAATTCGTTCAAAGTAAGGAAAATTCAAGCTCTAATTTAGAAAATTTCAAAGAAAACAACAAAGAAGTAAATTTAGAGCAAAAAAATAGCGAGAGTAAAACTGAAACAAATGAGCTAAATTCCTTAGTGAAAGATTTAAGTAAAATTTCTTCAAATAACGCTAAAAACATTACTCCAAAGGAAACTTTGCAGTATTTTAGCGAGGATTTAAAAGAGGCTTTAAATCAATACAAAGCCCCTATAACAAAGCTTAGCATTACGCTAAATCCTAATAATTTGGGCGAAGTTGAAGTAACTTTAATGCAAAGAGGAAACAATCTTCACATAAATTTTAACTCAAACACAAATGCTATGAATTTATTTTTGCAAAATCAAGCTGAGTTTAAAAATTCTCTTGTAAATATGGGTTTTACAGGGCTTGAAATGAATTTTAGCGACCAAAAAAGAGAGCAAAATCAAAACCAAAATAAAAACAAAAGCACTTATGGCTTTAAAGATATTTTAGAAGGAAATGACAGCGAAAAGGTAAATTTAGAGCTTGTTTTGGCTAAATATTTCTAAGTTGGAACGCTTTTTGCTGTAATAATAAAAAACTAGGGAGGATAAAATGGCAACTACTACTGATTGGAATTCAAATTTAAACTGGAGCACAAACTCAAGCACGAACTCAACTACAAATTCCACCACAAGTTCTACAAGCAGTAGCACTAGTGCTACAAATCCAAACGCTACCTTGGATAAAGATGCGTTTTTAAAGCTTCTTTTAATAGAACTTCAACATCAAGATCCAACCGATCCTATGGATAGCGATAAAATGCTAACTCAAACTTCGCAGCTTTCAGCACTTGAAATGCAACAAAATACAAACACGACTATGCAAAAAATGGTTGAGACTATGCAACAGCTTTCAAATTCTTTTAGCACAAGTATGAGCACCTCGTCCATAGGAGCCATAGGAAAAATGGCAACGGTTAGAGATAATACCATAAAACTAACAGGCTCTGATGAGCTTATAGCACTTAAGATGTATTTACCTGAGGATTCTGATGAAAACGGCGTTACTTTGGAAATTTATGATTCTAATAATAAACTAGTTTTTAGCGAAAAAAGTGACACAAAATCGGTCTCTAAAGGGCTTTTTACTATGGAGTGGCCTGGTAGAAATAATGATGGAGTTTATGCTGGAAATGGAGAATACACCGTCAAAATGGTCTATAATAACAAAGATGGCGAGAAAATCACAGCAAATTACGGAACTTACCCTATAGAAGGCGTTGTATTTAAAAATGGCGTTGCCTATGCGAAAATGGCAGGGCAGGAGGTTTCTTTTGACTCTATTAAAGAAATAAGCGATTATAAGCTTAGTATAGGGGCTTAAGCTATGATGAACTCATTTTATAACGGGGTTTCAGGCATAAAAAATAGCAGTTTTGGTATAGACATAAGTGCAAACAATATCGCAAATGTCAATACCACAGGCTTTAAATACTCAAACGCGGAATTTAAAGATATATTTTACTCAACCATAACAACACAATCCACAAATCCAACCCAAGGTGGCTATGGTGGTGCTAGTGCTGCTTCTAAGCTAGTTTTTGAACAAGGTTCTCCTGTGGCTAGTGAAGGTGAGTTTGATGTGGCTTTGCAAGGTAAGGGCTTTTTTGGTGTTTTAGGAGCTGATGGTGGCACTTACTATACTAGAAATGGCTCTTTTAGAAGAGATGCGGCTGGGAATTTGGTGGATTCTTATGGGAATTTTATTTTAGGGACTATGAATCCAGCCTTTAGCACCATAAATTATAGCGATAGAGTGGCAAATCTTATGGGGGATTATCTTAGCACTCAAACTCCTGTAAATAGCGGTTTTACCATAAATTCAAACGAAGCTTTTAATATAGGAACAACAAATTCTCAAACCTCACTTAAAGTGCCTGTTAATATGTATTTACCACCTCAAGTTACGCAAAATGTCAAATGGAGTGGAAGCTTAAATTCTGATATTACAACCGAGGTTGTAAAAGTTGATTTAGACACACAAAAATTTACGCTTACAAAAAATGCTGATGGCAAATATATAGTAAGTGGAAGCGTTAGCAAAGAAGAAGTTTTTAGTGCTACAAGTGGGGATAGAATTTTATTAAATTTCACTGATGAAAACGGCGTTAAAAAAAGCTTTGAAGCGACTTTAGATGAGAATTTAAACTTTGTTAGTAATGAACTTGATTTAAGTGGCTTAGATGAGACAAGCTTAAAGCTTAGTTCAGCTCAAATTTCAACAGAACAACAAAGGGCAAATAAAGATATTTTAGAATCCCCAATTTATAATTCAGACGGCAGTAAAAGCACGCTTAGAGTGAGTTTAGAAAGAATTCTTCCTTATGATGGTGAAAATATAGAATACAAAGCTGTAGCTCAAATTTATAACTCAAATGGCGAAGCTGTAGGAGAGTCAAGTGAGGGAACTATGGTATTTAATGGCTATGGAGCTTTGATAGAAAATAACATCTCAAGCATTACAAACCCAAATGGCGGAAGCATAAATATAGACCTTGGCACACCTTACAGCCCCACAATACCAGGCTCTGGCTATAGTGGAATTTACATAAAACAAGGCGTAGCTAAAAATGTAACAACCCAACAAGATGGCATAGCGGAGGGCTTTTTCGAGCAGTATCAAATCGCAAATGATGGTAGCTTAGTAGCTCAATTTAGCAACGGTAAAAATGCAGTTGTAGCAAAACTTGCTCTTTATAATTTCATAAACGAACAAGGCTTAGCCGCAATGGGCGATAATATCTTTGCTGCCACAGCAAACAGCGGAGATGCAAGTTTTATAATGAAAGATGGGCAAATAGTAAATACAGCTACATTTAAAGGCGGATATTTGGAGCAGTCAAATGTGGATTTAAGCGTAGAACTTTCAAATTTAATAGTCACGCAAAGAGCCTTTGATGCAAACTCTAAAAGCATTACAACAAGCGATTCTATGATACAAAGAGCTATAAATATGAAAAGGTAGTTTTGAAATTTAGTTTCAAAACTCCTTAAATTTAAGCTTAAAAATTTAAAAAATTTAAACTCAAAGCCATCACAAACATACCAGCTATAAGTCCATATAAACTATCGTGAGCCTTATCATAAGTCCTAGCAGCAGGCAAAAGCTCATCAAATGATATAAAAATCATAATCCCAGCCACAAAAGCAAAGCTTATAGCCAAGGTAAGCTCCCCGATAAATGGCAAAAGCAAAAGCATACCAACAAAAGCCCCCAAAGGTTCAGCAAGTCCTGAAAGCATAGAGTAAATAAAGGCTTTTTTCTTATCGTTTGTAGCGTGATATATAGGCAAAGAAACAGCTAGTCCCTCAGGTATATTGTGTATGGCTACAGCTATTGCTATCATAATGCCTAAATTTAGGTTATCAAGGCTTGATATAAAGGTTGCAAAACCCTCAGGGAAATTATGTATCCCTATGGCAAGGGCTGTGAAAATTCCAGTGCGTCTTAAGGCTTTTGTATTAATTTGCTTTAAATTTTCTCCCGGATGAAACTTAGGCGGAGCCTTACCTCGAGGTGGTAAGGGGCAAATTTTAAGCTCACTTAAATCATCCTTTGGCTCGTGTGGATTTACATCCTCAGGGATTAATCTATCTATGAGTAGTGAAATTCCTATCCCACCAAAAAAGCACAAAAGCCCTAAAAGTTCGGCTAAATTTGAATTATAATAACCCTTAAAATCTTTCAAAGCCGTAGGTAAAATTTCCATAAAACTAATGTATATCATAACCCCGGCTGAAAAACCAAGCCCAAAAGATAGCACTCTTAAGTCATCTTTTTTTGAAAAAAACGCTATTACAGAGCCTATGGCTGTTGAAAAACCAGCAAAAATAGTAAGAAACATCGCTATAAAAATTTGTTCTAAAGTAAAATGCATAATCTTCCTTTTGCGTGATTATATTAAATTTGAGTTAAGAAAATTTAAAATCAATAAAATTTATCGTTTAAAAAAACTTATTTGTGAATTGCTTTGGAATTTAAGTTAGAATTTTTAAAATGGTGGCTCCGATTGGACTTGAACCAACGACCACCACCATGTCAAGGTGGTGCTCTACCAACTGAGCTACGGAACCTATGGTGGAGCATAGCGGGTTCGAACCGCTGACCCCAACGCTGCCAGCGTTGTGCTCTCCCAGCTGAGCTAATGCCCCAAAGGAAATTGAAATTATGCCTAAAAATACTTCAATTTTGTTTAAATTTCAAAAATTTTAGCAAACAATTAGATAGCATAATACAGGCTAATTTATTCTTGGATAAATTAGAGCAAAGTATCCATAATCTTTCTTTTATGCCTTATATTTATCAGCGTAGGTTATTTTGGTGGATTACTACGACACGCCTTGCTTGTCTCGTAATGACGCGGTAGTTAAACAATAATTTTTATTAAACAAAAGCTAAAAAATGGCTT
>Cebus_capucinus_imitator_PRJNA485217_SSR105__coassemble_229_pt1 | contig 38390 bp, 49 predicted proteins | sample Cebus_capucinus_imitator_PRJNA485217_SSR105__metabat2_low_PE_008 | metagenome-assembled genome bin Cebus_capucinus_imitator_PRJNA485217_SSR105 | reverse complement strand
CTTTGTAAAAGCTCAAATTTATCTGATTTTTTAAGTTTTTCCTTCCATTTTGCCTCCTCTAAATCTCCAAGTTCTACGGCACTTTCAAAGGCAAATTTAACCTCCTCGCTTACAAAAAAGCTTTCGTTTTCATCAAAGCCTAAATTTTTTTTGGCTTCTTTAATGATTTCATCTCCTAAAGGTGCACCGTGTGAGTGATGGCTTCCCTCAAGCTTACCAGCTCCTTTTGCTATAGTCGTTTTTGCGATGATTAGGCTGGGTTTCAGGCTTTTTTTAGCCTCGTTTAAGGCATCATCAATTTGTTTATAATCGTGTCCGTTTATGTTAAAAACTGCAAAGCCTTGAGCTTCAAATCTTTTTTGAATATCCTCATTAAAAGCGATTTTAACATCGCCTTCAATGGAAATTGCATTACTATCATAAATTAAAATCAAATTATCAAGCCCGTGAAGTCCAGCTAAAGAGCAAGCCTCATAAGAAAGCCCTTCTTCTAAGTCCCCATCCCCACACAGACAATACACCTTATGATTAATCAGCTCACTTCCTAGCAAATTCTCAGCCTTTTTTGCTGCCATTGCAAAGCCTACGGCGTTGGCTATGCCTTGTCCTAAGGGACCTGTGGCGATTTCAACTCCGGGCGTGGTGATTTCTGGGTGTCCTGGGGTTTTTGAATGAAGCTGCCTAAAGTTTTTTAAATCATCTAGGCTTAAATCATAGCCACTTAAATATAAAAAGCTATAAAGCAAGGCACTAGCGTGTCCTCCTGAAAGCACGAAGCGGTCGCGGTTTAGCCAGGTTGGATTTTTAGGATTGTGTTTTAAATGATAGCTTAAAACGCTCATTATATCAGCTAGTCCAAGAGGTGCTCCTGGATGTCCTGAATTTGCTTTTTGAATCATATCAGCACTTAAAAATCTTAGGGTATTTGCTTGTTTTTGAAGTAAGGCTTCGTTCATTTTTATTCCTTTAAGTATTGATCTATCAAGCTTTGAAGCTTTAAATTTAAGTTTTTATCAAAATTTTTAAGTAGATTTTGACATTCTAAGAGTAAATTTTCTTTGCTTTTTTTAGCTCCTTCAAGTCCTAATAAATTTACAAAAGAATTTTTAAAAGTATCATTTTGCGTAGTTTTACCAGCACTTTTTTCATCGCTTGTAAAATCAATAAGATCATCATTGATTTGAAAAACAAGCCCAAGTTTTAAGCCAAATTCATAAAGTTTATTTAAATCATTTTCACAAAGCTTGCAAATAACGCCACCCATTTTTAAACTAGCAGCAATTAATCTTGCGGTTTTGTGTGTGTGTAAAAACTCAAGCTCTTTTAAAGTCAAGGTTTTTTTTTCAAAAAAGCAATCAAGTGCTTGTCCTAAAACCATACCATTAAGCCCAGCATTAAAGGCTAGAATTTCACTAAGCTTTGTTTTAATTTCATCTTTAAATTTACTTTTTGCGATGAGTAAAAACGCTTCTGTATTTAAGGCATCGCCTACTAAAATCGCTGTGGTTTCATCATAAAGCTTATGCAAAGTTGGCTTACCCCGTCTAAGAGAGGCATTATCCATAGCAGGTAAATCATCGTGTATGAGTGAGTAAGTGTGGATAAACTCCACAGCTAAAGCAATTTGCAAAGCATTTTCAAACTCGCTTTTTTCAAGACTTTCAACCACGCTTAAAAGAAGCTTAGCACGAAAATGCTTTCCACCCGCTAAAAGCATAGCTTGCAAGGCTTCATTAAAAAAAGGATGAAAGCTTGTAACCTTAGGCAAGTTTTGTTCTAAAAAAGCTTTAAAGCTTTGTTCTATCACTTTGTAAGCCTTATGAAAAATTGAAAAATTCCATCAGAATTTGAGTTTGAGCCCTTGCTTAAATTATCATTGAAATTTGACAAAGGTAGCTTAGTATCTTTTCTTGCTATGAGTATGTTAAAGTCATTTCCGGCATTAAGTATATTTTGCAGTTCCTTAAAATCTTTAATCTCAGCATTATTAACCCTTAGAATTTTATCCCCTACCATAAAACCAGCCAAAAAAGCCTTAGAATTTGGCTCTATTTTTATGACATTTAAGGAGCTATTAACGCTTAAGCCTAAATTACTTTGAAAACTAGTAATCTTAGGTTTTGGCTTTGTATCAGGTAGCTTAAATTTACTTAAATCTTTAGCAAAAACTTCAACCGAAATATTTAAATCAGCATTATCTCTTAAAACCCTAAGATAAAGTGTGCTACCACGCTCAGCAAATAAAATTTTTTCATTTAGTTTTCTTATATCTTTTACAGGAGTTTCATCTATGCTTAAAATTTCATCATTTATTAAAAATTGTCCGCTTTTATTGACTTTATTAACATAAATTTTATTTTCACGCTCAGCAAATTCCACGCCTATGTCGCCCCAATATACATCATTGTATTTCATAAAATGTTTTAAATAGCGATTTCCTATAAAAGAATTATCACTCAGTGCTATTCCCATCATCTCACAACAAGCAGTGCCTAAAAGCCCTATTTTAGAGTTAAAATCAAGCTGATCTCTTTCTTCTAAATTTTGAGCTAAATACTTTATGTGTCCTATGTAAGCTTTGTTTGGATCCCAAATTCCAACCCAGTCATTTCTAGTAAGTTTTTCTTCATCGCCCATAGGAGTTGCGATTAAACTAAAATCAGTTCTAACTAAGTAAAGATTTAAAAAAGGATCGTATTTTACATATTTGTTTAGTTTTTGATTTGGTATTTTTAATACAGCTAGTAAATTCTCACTTAAGGCAAAAGCTGGCATTCCCTCATAATTTAACATACTAGCCTTATTTCTTTCATAACCTGCGGCAAAGTCCTCAAATCTAGGTCTTTCCACGCTAAAAGCTAAGCTAAAAAATAAACAAAAAGTTAAGAAAAATTTCATTGTCTAAAGCCTCCTAAAACATCATTTGCTATATTTGAGCGGTTTTGTGCTACTAAATTTAAAACATCATTTATCGCAGAAATTAGTAAAATTTGCAAAGATTCTTTATCCTCAAGCAAAGAATCATCAATAAAAACATCGATAATCTCACCTTTTCCATTGGCACTAACCTTTACAAGTCCTGCTCCGCTTTTAGCACTAAATTCTTTATTTGCAAGTTCTAGCTCTATATTTTTAGCCTTTTCTTGAACTTGGTTTAAAAGCTCTCCCATTTTTGAAAAATCCATATTTTCAAACATTAATTATCCTTGATTTAAAATTTCATTCACCACAATTTTATCATTAAATGGATATTTTACACCTTTAATTTCTTGGCTTTCCTCATCGCCCTTGCCTAAAATGACTACTAAATCGTCTTTTTGTCTAAGTTCTAAAGCTTTTTTTATGGCTTTTTTTCTATCTTCTATCATTAAAACCTTGTCTTTATTTTTAAAGCCTTTTAAAATTTCATTCATTATACTTAAAGGCTCTTCATCTCGTGGATTATCGCTTGTTATTATAGAAATTTTGGCAAAATGTTCTACCATTTCGCCCATTAAAGGGCGTTTTGTCTTGTCTCTATTTCCACCTGCTCCAAAAACTACGATTAAGGGTTTATAATTTAGAGTTTGCAAAACCTTTTCTATCCCATCAGGAGTGTGTGCAAAATCCACAATCACGCCCTTTGCTACTTCTTCAACCCTACCACAAACTCCACCAAAATTACTAATAGCTTTTTTTAAGTCCTTTAAATTTGGCTTTACAAGCTCATTGACGCAAGCAAAAGCCGCTAGGAGATTATACAAGTTAAAAAGTCCTAAAAGCGAGGAGCTAAGCTCAAAATTTTCATTTTTTAAAGATATTATAGCTTCTATACCACTGCCTAAAGAATAAGCCTTTGCTTGATAAAATGCAGGATTTGTTATGCCGTAGGTAAAGGCGTTTTTAACATTAAAATTAAAATTTCCGGCATCTTTATTTATAAATTTCAAACTTTCATCAGTAAAAAAACTTTCCTTAGCCTTTTTGTAATTTTCAAAAGAGCCGTGAAAATCTAAATGATCCTGCGTTAAATTTGTAAAAATTTTTGCTGCAAAATTAAGCCCTTCTATGCGGTTTTGAACTAAGGCGTGGGAGCTTACTTCCATTATGAAAAATTCGCATTTTTTTTCGCTTGCTATTTTTAGATATTCTAAATTTTTTAAAATATTTTGAGTTGTTAGACTTTTATCTTCGATTTTTTCATCGTTTGCAAAGGCTCCACGAGTGCCACAAAGAAAGCATTTATAACCTAAATCAAGCAAAATAGAATAAATCGCAGCTGCTGTTGTGGTCTTGCCATTTGTGCCTGTAATGCCTATGATTTTTATGTTTTCATTGATGTTTAGAATTTTTTTTGCTTCATTTATGCTAATGATTTTTGCACCATTTTGCAAGGCTTTGTTTTCAAAGCTAGAATTTTGGGCTGTTTTTAAGAAAAAGCAACCCTTTTCGCATTCCTTGCTATTGTCCGTTAAAAATGAGTTTTCAAGTTTTATTTTCACTTTTAAATCCTGCTAATTTTTCTTGTAGTTTGATAAACCTTTCATTGCTCCAAAAATGTGGCATTACATTTTCTATATAATTTAAGGTCATTTCTTTGTAGCCGTTATCTAGTAATTTTTCTAAAAAATCTAAAAAATCATCTCTATTATCAATTACTAGCTTAGCACTATAAATAATGCCTTCAAAGCTTTTCTTAAAGCCTAGTTTTTTCTCGCTTTGCAAAAAATCCTTATAATTTAGTGCATAACCTTCTTCAAGTTCGTTTTCTTCTTCTACTGGTTCAAATTCTACCTTGCTTAGAATTTCTTCTAAATTTTCATCTATATTAGAAATTTTATAATGATCAAGATAAAACTCAAAAAGAGCATTTGCTTGTTTTGGGGCTTTTAAGGCTAAATCACAAAGGCTTACAAACACTAGCAAACGCTTGTTTTTACGCTTTTGATAAGCTAAAGAAAAGTAAATTTTAGCCGTGTTAAAGTCTTTATTATAAAAGTGTTTTATCCCTAATTTTTTATAATTTTGCAAACTCTTGTGCTCCGCCGTTTAAATTTACTATGGTAATTTCTGGGTGAATGTCTATTTTAAGTTGTCTTTCAAGTCCGTATTTTAGCGTTGTGCCACTTGCAGCACAGCCTTTACAAGCTCCGATTAAATGCACATAAACAACGCCTTTTTTAATACCCAAAAACTCAAGCCCTCCACCATCTCTTTCAAGCATAGGCATACTTTTTTCTAAGCTTGTTTTTACTGGATTTACAAGCTCTTCGTCGCTAAAAGGCATCATAAGCTATCCTTAAAAAATTTTTCTTACTTTAGCGTGATTGTGTTAAAAAAAGGTAAATTAAGGCTTAAATTTTGAGATTATTTATAAAAATAATTTAAATTAATATGTTAAAATTTTGCAAAAAAAGGGGCGGATATGAAATTTCAAAATTTAAAAGAACTAGCTTTTACAAACTCAGCTTACATACAACCTAAAAGATTTAGTTATGAAAGTAATGGAAACACGCATTTTTGGGACTTTATAAAGGCTAAAGATAGCGTTAGTGTGCTTTTGTATCATAGCGAATTTGAAAGCTTTATTTTTGTGCGTCAGTTTAGAATTCCGCTTTGGTATCATCAAATGAATGATGAAAGCTACCAAAAAGATGAAAATATGGGCTATACTATAGAGCTTTGCTCGGGGCTTGTGGATAAAAATTTACCTCTTGTGCAAATTGCAAAAGAAGAGTGCATAGAAGAGCTTGGCTATAGTCCTAAGAATTTGGAAAAAATAGGCGATTTTTACACAGGCTTTGGCTCTGGGGTTAGCAAACAGAGTTTTTATTTTGCTAAGGTTAGCGAAAATGATAAAATTTCAAGCGGTGGAGGCGTAGGCGATGAGCAAATCGAAGCTGTTTTTATAAGGGTTGAGGACTTTGAAAAGCAAAGTCAAAAAATGATAAGATCTCCACTTTTAGAATATGCGTATTTGTGGTTTTTAAAAGAAAAACTTGGTAGGTTTTGAAATTAAAATTTATTGTAGATTTTTAAAATTTTCTATACTTAAAGTGCTATTTTCAAAGGCTTTTAAAAGACTATAAGCTAGGGCATTTATGTCAAGCCCACCGCAAAGATAAATAAGAGTCATTTTAAAAGATTTGCTTATGTCAAGTTTTATTTTTTCAGGACTTAAACTAAGCTTAAATTCATAGGGACTAGCGTGTTTGAAAGCATAATTTCTAGCAAAATTTAAAAATTCATTTTTTTCTTTTAAAAACTCACCATAAATTAAGATAAAATGAAGTTCAAAAGCCCTGTAAATGTCGCTTGACATAGCAGAAATTTCATCAAAGTTTTGCTCTATAAAAGCATAGTTTTTTGCAAAATTTTTCTTATAATTTTCAAGCAACAAAGCTCCTAGTTTATTCTTTGAAAGCTCTATTAAAATGAGCTTTAAATTGCTTTGAAACTCAAATTCCACGCTTTTTAAAATTTCAAGTTTTTTTATGTCAAAGTCTTTTTTGGTGGTATAATTTATAAGTTTTGCATAGGAAAATGCATTACTCATAGGCTTTTCATAAATGCCAAAATCATCCCAAAAATCAGCCTCACTACAAGCTATACATCCGTGTCCGCTAGCTATGGGCCACGAAGTTTTAGAGTTAAATTTCACCTTAGGGCAGTTATTGTAAGTGTAGGGTCCTTTGCAACCTATTTTAAACAAACAAGCCCCTGTTTTAGCAAGCTCATCATCAAAACTATTCGCAAAAATTCCAGCTTCAAACTTAGCCTTTCTTTCGCACATATCGTGCAAACACTTGCCATAAGCCCATTTTGGACGATTTTGCTCATCAAGCTCCGGTAGTGTTTTAAAAAGTGCAAAAAAGGCTAAATTTGCTATTATATTTACATCACTTGGCGGACAGCCTGGAATTTTAACGACTTTTTGGCTTAAAACTTCGCTAATGCCACAACTTTTGCTAGGATTTGGAAAAGCAGCTTGCACTCCGCCATAGCAAGAACAGCTCCCCACAGCAAAGATAGCTTGTGCTTTTGAGGCTAGTTTTTGTAAAAGCTCATAGCCATTTAGTCCCTTTGCTCCTATGGTAAGAAAAAAATTATCAAAATTTCCAACCCCACCTTCAACAGCTAAAATGAAATTTTCGTTTAAAACTTTTTCTAAATTTTCTTCAGCTCTAAAGCCATCAGCTAACATTAAGGTTTCGTGATATTCTAAGGAGATAAAATCAAATATAAGCTCATCAAAGCTTGGTAAATTCGTTCTAAGTAGGCTTTCACTACAGCCTGTGCATTCGCAAAGATGAAGCCACACAAGCTTTGTTTTTGGAGCTAGTTTAAAGTATTTTTTGGCAAGCTGTGTGATTTCATTACCTAAGGATAAATGCTTGCAAATTGCATTAACGCTTTCTTCGTTAATTTCTTTTTCATCTTTTAAATTTGAGCTTTCAAGTAAATTTATATGATTTTCTAATATAACTTTAAGCTCATTATTTAACATAAATTAGTCCTTTTTGTCCCAGCATAAAATGGTGTTTCCATCGCTATCTTTGGTTACATCGCCCATTCCTAGTATATTAAAACCAGCATCGACATAATGCACCTCGCCTGTAACAGCACTTGCTAAATCACTAAGCAAATACATAGCAGAATTTCCAACTTCATCAATGCCTACATTGCGTTTTAAAGGTGCGTTTAGTTCATTATATCTTAAAATCATTCTAAAATCGCCTATTCCACTTGCTGCAAGGGTTTTAATAGGACCTGCTGAAATGGCATTGACACGAATTCCTTGCTCGCCAAGATCTCTAGCCAAATAACGCACTGAACTTTCAAGTGCAGCTTTTGCAACGCCCATTACATTGTAATGAGGCACATATTTTACGCCACCAAGATAGCTTAGAGTTAAAATGCTTCCGCCATTTTTTAGCACCGGTAAAACAGCTCTACTTAAAGAAAGTAGCGAATACACAGAAGTTTGCATAGCCACATCAAAGGCTTCTTTGCTAGTTTGCAAGAAAGAATTTTCTAAGGCTTCTTTTGGAGCAAAAGCCACAGCGTGTACTAAAAAATCAATCTCGCCAAAGTCTTTTTTAATATTTGCTGCAAGGGTGTTTAAATGCTCTTCGTTATTTACATCAAGTTCATAAACTAAATTTGAGTTAAACTCACTTGCTATAGGTTCAACACGCTTTTTTAAAGCATCGTTAAGGTAAGTAAAAGCAAGACTTGCTCCTTGTAAAGCACAAGCTTTAGCAATGCCATAAGCTATTGATTTGTTGTTTGCAACGCCTACTATAAGTCCTTTTTTGCCCTTCATAATCATTTTTTATCCTTTAATTAAATTTATAAAATCTTTCACTTCTAAAGCCGCACTTCCCACCAAAACTCCGTTACAATTAGGAATTTGCAAAATGGCTTTTATATTGTTTTCATTCACGCTTCCGCCGTATAAAAGTTTAGCCCTTGTTTTTACGCTTAAAAATTGCAAAACGCTTTCAATGTCTTTTATTTCAGCGCTAAATCCTGTCCCAATAGAGTAAATTGGCTCATAAGCTAGGATTAAATTTTCATACTCAAGGTCTAAAATTTCAAGTTGAGAGACTAAAAATTCCTTAGTTTTTTCTGCCTTTTTACACTCTAAATTCTCGCCTATACAAAAAATTATTTTATAATTATGCTTTTTTGCAAAGTCAAATTTAGCCTTTAAAAGCTCATTATTTTCGCCCAAAGTTCTTCTTTCAGAATGCCCTATTAAAACGCAGTTTATGCCAAATTCATCCAAATGCATTTTGCCAAGCTCTCCTGTGAAAGCTCCATTTACGCAAGGATAGAAATTTTGTGTGCCTTGAGTGAAGTTATGAGTTTCTTCTAAAAAGGCTATGTTTGGGGGGAAAACTATGATTTCATTGTCAGTTTTAAAATTACTTAAAGCTTTTTCAAGTTCTTTAGCATAATTTATAAAACTAGCCCTTGTATGATTGCACTTTAAATTTGCAGCAAAGATCATCGCATTTCCTTGCTTCTAAGCACTTTTACGCCGGGAAGTTCCTTGCCTTCAATAAGCTCTAAACTAGCTCCTCCACCTGTTGAAATAAAGGTCATCTCATCCACATCACCAGCTCTAGCTACAACATCAGCCGTATCGCCTCCACCAACTACGCTTGTAGCGTGAGTATCAGCTATATAATGGCTCATTTTAATGCTTCCTTTGCTAAATTTATCAAGCTCAAAAACGCCCATAGGTCCATTCCACCAAATCGTTTGTGCATCAGCAATCACTTCTTTAAAAAGCGTTACACTAGCAGGTCCTATGTCAAGTCCCATCCAGCCATTTGGAATTTCTTGCACGGAAACATACTGCACGGGCGTATCTTGTGAGCAAGTAGGAGCAGCCACAACATCAACAGGTAAGTAAATTTTAACCCCAAGTTCCTTGCCTTTTTGCAAAATTTCCTTAGCCTCTTCTATAAGCTCTTCTTCTAAAAGGGAATTTCCTATGTCAATGCCAAGTGCTTTTAAAAAAGTAAAAGCCATACCTCCACCAATGATAAGCTTATCAACTCTTGGTAAGAGATTATGCAAGGCTTGAAGTTTGCCACTTACCTTTGAGCCTCCAGCTACGGCTACGAAAGGACGAGATGGATGTTTTATGAGATTATTTGAAAATTCAATTTCTTTTAAGAGTAAAAAGCCAGCTGCTTTTTTACCATCATCAAAAAAACGAGTAATTGCTTCTACGCTAGAATGGGCTCTATGGCACACTCCAAAGGCGTCATTTATGTAAATTTCAGCCATATTTGCTAAATTTTTTGCTAAGTTTTCATCGTTTTTAGTTTCACCCTTTTCAAAACGCAGATTTTCAAGTAGCAAAATTTCTCCACTTTTTAAATTCTCAGCTTTTTTTAGGGCATCCTCGCCTACTACATCCTTTGCTAAAATTATTTCTTTATTCATAAGTCTTGCAAGGCGTTTGGCAATCGGCTCTAGCGAGTATTTTGAGCTGATTTCTTTAGGGCGTCCTAAGTGAGAGGCTAAAATTACGCTACATCCATTATCAAGGCAGTATCTTATGGTAGGAATAGCCGAGCGTATGCGTCTGTCATCAGTTATATTTAAAAATTCATCCTGAGGGACATTAAAATCGCATCTTATAAAGACTTTTTTGTCATTTAAGTTTATATCTTTAATAGAAATTATATCCATATTAAGCCTTTGACACAAAAACAGCCATATCAACTAAGCGACTTGAATAGCCCCATTCATTGTCATACCAAGCTATGATTTTTACTAAATCATCACAAATTACTTGAGTTAAATCACTAGCCACAACAGCCCCATAAGAGCAGGTGATAAAATCGCTTGAAACTCTTTCATCATCATCGACTAGCAAAAGTCCTTTTAAATTTGTAGCTGCTGCTTTTCTAAAGGCTTCGTTAATTTCTTCTTTGCTTACTTTTTTGCTAAGCTGTGCGGTTAAATCAACGCTTGAAACATCTACTATTGGCACACGCATACTTTGTCCGTGAAGTTTGCCGTTAAGCTCTGGCATAACAAGCTTCATAGCCTTAGCAGCTCCTGTTGAGGTTGGGATTATGTTTTGTGCGGCTGCTCTTGAACGGCGTTTGTCTCTAGCCTTAGCATCGATTAGGCTTTGTCCGTTTGTGTAAGCGTGAATGGTTGTCATAAGTCCTTTTTCTATGCCAAAATTATCCTGCAAAACACGGCACACAGGACCTAAGCAGTTTGTGGTGCAACTTGCATTTGAAATGATATTTTCGCCCTTGTAAAAGCTAGAATTTACGCCTAAAACATAAGTAGGCGTGTCATCTTTTGCAGGTGCGCTCATAATGACTTTTTTAACGCCTTTATCCAAAAAGCCTTGGCATTTTTCTTTTGTCAAATGAGCTCCCGTGCATTCTAGCACTATATCAGCACCAAATTTAGCAAAATCAAGCTCTTTTATATCTCTGCTTTTAAAAACTTTGATTTTTTTGCCATTTATAATTAAATCATTTTCATCGCTTTCAACGCTTCCTTTAAATTCTTTATGCACGGAATCGTATTTAAAAAGATATTTTATAAGTTCAATATCCGTAGTATCATTTATAGCTACAAGTTCTATATCATCTCTTTCTAAGATAATCCTAGCAACGCATCTTCCTATGCGTCCAAAACCATTTATCGCAACTTTTACCATAATTTAATTTCCTTTTGAAAAATAAAATGCTAATATTCTACAAAAAAAAGGTTAAAATTTTAATGAAAATAGCACTTTTTGGCGGAAGTTTTGACCCGCCTCATAAGGGTCACGAAAGCATAGTAAAAGAGGCTTTAAAATGCCTTGATATCGATAAATTAATCATAATGCCAACCTTTATAAATCCTTTCAAAAAAGGATTTTTTGCTGACGAAAAACAAAGATTTTTATGGGTCCAAAAGCTTTGGGGAAATTTGCAAAAGGTTGAAATTTGCGACTTTGAAACTAGACAAAAAAAGCCAGTTCCAAGCATACAAAGCGTTTTATATCTTTATGAGCTTTATAAACCTAGTAAATTTTATCTTTTAATTGGGGCTGATCATTTGCAAAATTTGCCACTTTGGCACGAGTTTGAAAGGCTTAAATCTTTGGTGGAATTTGTTATTGCAAAACGCGATGATATAGAAATTCCAAAGGATTTTAAGGATTTAAATACACATGTAAATATCGCCTCTTCTTTTATACGCTCAACCTTAGATACAAACGAAGTTTGCGATGAGATTAAAGACGAGGTGAAAAATTATTATCAAAAATTGCAAAAAATAGATACAATTTCACAAAAATAATTAAGGAAAAAAATGCAAAAAAGAATCGAGTTAATCACACAAATTTTAGATGAGAAAAAGGCTGAGGATATAAGAGTTATTGATATGCGAAAGGAAGATTATTTTGTGGAATTTGTGATAATTGCTACAAGTCTTACTCAAAGACATTCTTTAGCCTTGATAGATGAACTTAAAACCAAACTTAAGCCAAATGGTGAGAATTTTTTAAATGTAGAAGAAGGCGAGGAATGGAGCGTGATTGATTTAGGCGATATTATAATCCACCTTTTAAGTGAAGATTATAGAAAAATTTATAATATAGAAGAATTATTACAAAACCTTAAAACAAGGCAAAATCAATAGCTTAAAGGCTATTAATGTGCTCTTGTGTTTCTTTTTTGATTTTATCTTTTTGCTCTTTAAGGCTTTGTTTTTTTGCTTTGTATTCGTCTTTACTCATATGATCTTTATGGGCTTTAAGCTCTTTTAACTCTTTTTCTATTTTTTCAAGCTCTTGTTCTTTTGTATTTTTGATTTCTAGCTTTTTATCATAAAAAAGCGGGTCTTTTTCGCAGTCTGTTTTTACTTGCTTTAAGGCAAGTTCTAAGCTTAATTTTTTTGAAATTTCATTATGTGTGTTTGCAAATTCTAACTCTTTGTTTAAGCGTTTTATTTTTTCATCGCATTTATTTGCAAATAAAGCGGTGCAAATTCCTAAAAACAAAAAATATTTTTTCATTTAAACTCCTTTAAATTAGTAATCTCAATTTCATAAAAACTAAGCGAAGTTGAGCCAAATTTCTTTACCTTAGTTTTGATAAAATTTTGTATATTTGTCGGCATATTAGCCTTTGAGTTGTGTTCTATAATTATTATTTTTACAAATTCTAGTTTTAAGTTTAACAAAAGCTTATAAACTTTTTCGTAAATTTCATCAAAGCCCTGTCTTATGTCAAAAGGTGGGTCAAGATAAAGAATAAGTTCTTGATTTAAATTTTTTAAAAGTTTTGGTAAAAACTCAAAGCTATCAGCGTTAATCACCTCTAAATTTTCATCTATTTTAGCATTTTGTAAAGCTGTTTTATAAGCTTTGAAATCAAGTTCTATAGCATAGGCTTTTAAGGCAAAATTACTCAAAGCTTCAAGTGCCATCAAAGCACTTCCGCCAAAAACTTCTATGAAAATTTTATCTCTTAAATCCTGCCTTATGACATTAAAAACACAAGCTTTTACTATGCTTTTTGTGCTTCTTGTGATGCTTAAATTTGGTAATAAAAGCTTTTTACCATTGTATTTTCCACTTTCTATACTAGTAAAAAGCTTTTTTTCTTTTTGTGTTTTTTTTGGGCTTTTGTATGTTTTTAAAAACTCACTAACACTTGGGAATTCATTTTTCATTTAAACTTTCCATTAGTCTGGTTTTTAGCTCTTTTATGGCTTCATCTATTTTATTTTCATACTCTTTTCTAAACTCATTTGATATTAAATTTATCTTTTCTTCTAAAATTCTTTTTTGTTCTAAAAGTAAATTTTGAGCTGCTAGTTTTATGGCATCATCAAATTCTTTCAAAGCTTGTAATAATGCTTCTTTGCTAAAAGGTATGCTTAAAAAAGGTGAGTTTTGAGAGATTATAAACAAGGGTTTTTGAGTGTGAATTTTTACATCACTTATTAAAAAATCGCAGTCTTTTTTCATAACCAAATACTCTTTTAAAAAAAGCTTTAAACTTTCTTCTATGATTATATCCTTGCATTCTATACAAATTCTCATATCAAACTCACTTTTAATTTATGTTCTTTTAAGGATGGCAAAAAAATTCCTTGTATCAAGGATACAAATTCTACATTGCTTAAAATATAAAACTCATCAAATTCCCTTCCACTCACGCTTGAAAGCCTTTTAGCACAGCTATCAAACATAAAAAAGTCCTTTTCTTCTTTAACCACTAAAAAATCAGCCCCGTTATCATAGGCACTTAAAAGCACATTCGCAGCCATTTTATAAGCTAATTCTTCGTTTAAATTTAAAAGCGTAAAACCGTTATTTTTAGAGCTTTCTTCATAATTTATAAATTTGGCTTTAAGTTTTGTTTTTAAACTTTCGCAAGGATTAAAGCCGTAAAATGCTATGTTAAAGCCGTTAAAATCGTGCTTTATTTCTTTTAATTCTAAATTTTTTGCTTCAAAGGCTTTTATTTTTGGTAAAGTAAAGCTTAAATCAGAGCCTAAATTTAAGCTTAAAATTTCTTTTTGCAAGTATGAGATTTTTTCTTCAACTTCTTCGTAAAAACCCTTTAAATGATAAAAAATTCCACTTTCTTTGTCGGCTATAATTTTTAAAATTTCTTGTTTTTTTCCGGGATATTTTTGAATCATTTCAAAGGCTAGACAAAATAAAGCATCGCCCATAAAATCTTTATGAAAGTCTAAAATTTCGCTACTATAATACAAATAATCCAAGCTTTCATAAAATTTTTTATCCTCATCATCTGCAAATTTGGCAAGGTATTTAAATTTAGCTAAAAAATCGCTTCTGTTTATTAGAAAATCCTTAATGCTTCTTTTTATGCTAATTGGCTCTATTAAAAGCTCAAAGCACTTTTCTTTTATCACTTTTTCAAGCGGAGTTAAAATAGGCATAAATTGCTTATTTACCACTATATAAGCCTTTTCATTTTGTTCGAATTCAAAATAAATATCATCGTTTTTTATTTGTAAAAATAAATCATAAAAAGTAGCAAAATTTTCATAATTATCATAAACATAGGGCTTATAATATGCCTCATAATCTTTATCTTTGTCAAATCTAAAAATTCTAAGCTCTAGTTTCTTCATAATTTTTCCTTTGTTTAATTATATAAAATTTTGTTAAATTCATTAAAAATTAAAAGAAATTTTATAAAATTTGGCTATGAATAAGGAAGATTTTATCATCAAGGCTTTTTTAAAAGGCATTAACGGAGATGATGGTGCTGTGCTTGAAAAATGGTGCTTTAGCAAGGATTTATTTTTTGAAAATGTGCATTTTAAACGCACTTGGTTAAGTTTAGAGCAAATTGCTACTAAGGCTATGCTTGTAAATATTTCTGATGCTATTGTGATGAATGCTGTGCCAAAATACGCACTTTTAGGACTTGCTCTGCCAAATTTGTGTGAGAGTGAAATTTGTGAGCTTCAAAATGGCTTTTTAAAAACAGCTCGCAGATTTGGGGTGAAAATTATAGGTGGCGATACTATAGAAAATGATAAAATAGACATCAGCATAACGCTTATATCAGCACTTCGTAAAAAAGCAGTTTTTAGAAAAGGCTTGAAAAAAGGGAATTTACTAGCTTTTACAGGCGAGCTAGGTCAGAGCTTAAAGGGTTTAGAAATTTTGCAAAATGGAGGTTTTCTAAAGCAAAATCACCGCTTTATAAAACCAAATTTAAGACAGAAATTTTTCTATGAAATCGCCGATAAAATCAGCTGTGCTATGGATATTTCAGATGGGCTTAGTAAAGATCTTTCAAGGCTTTTAAGCGTTAATAAACTTGGCATAAAATGGCTTTTAAAATTAAGCGAAAAAGAGCTTTTTAGTGGGGAAGAATATGAAATTTTGTTTGGTTTTAAAGAAAAAAACCTTGAATTTATCAAAACTTGTGCGAAAAAACACAGGGTTAAACTAAATATTTTTGGTGTAGCAGAAAATGGAAAATACGAATTTAGCGGAAGAGAACATCATTTTTAAGCCTTTAAGAGTGCTAAAGCATAGTAAAATTAATGCTTATTTTAGCAAAAACAGCGATGATTTTGTAGTAAGGGAAAGCCCATTATATGAGTTTAGTGGCAAGGGTGAGCATTTGATTATACAGATTGCAAAAAAGGACTTAAGCACAAATGAAGCCTTGCAAATTTTAAGTGAATTTAGCGGGATTAAAATGCGTGATTTTGGTTACGCAGGGCTTAAGGACAAGCAAGGCTATACCTTTCAATACCTTTCCTTGCCAAAAAAATTTGAAACAAATTTAGCAAATTTTTCACATCCAAAGCTTAAAATTATGCAAAGTTTTACTCACGATAATAAGCTTAGAATAGGGCATTTGAAAGGAAATTCTTTTTTTATCAGGCTTAAAAAGGTTATGCCAAGCGATGCCTTAAAGCTTAGCGAGGCTTTAAAAATTTTAGACAAACAAGGCTTTGCGAATTATTTTGGGTATCAGCGTTTTGGTAAATTTGGAGATAATTTTTTGCAAGGGCTTGAAATTTTGCGTGGCAAAAAAATGAAAAATCCAAAATTAAAAGATTTTTTAATCTCAGCTTTTCAAAGCGAACTTTTCAACCACTATCTTAGTAAAAGGGTGCAGTTAAGCCACTTTGCTAAGGAATTTAGCGTGAGTGAGCTTAGTGAAATTTATAAAATTTCAAAAGATGAGATAAAAAATATCAAAACACAAGAGCAGTTTTTTAAGCTTTTAAGAGGCGAGGTTTTGGGGCATTATCCTTATGGAAAGTGTTTTTTGTGTGAGAATTTACAAAGTGAGCTTGAGCGTTTTAAACAAAGACAAATTACTTCAATGGGGCTTATTTTAGGAAAAAAAGCCTTTCAAAGCGATGGTTTTGCTAGAGATTTAGAAGAAGATGTGTTTAAAGAATTTAGCGATTTTGTCCCACAAATGCAAGGTTCTAGGCGTTTTGCGTGGAGTTTTTTGCAAGATTTGAAATTTTCTTATGATGAGCAAAAAGCTCATTTTTGTATGGAATTTTTCCTACAAAAAGGCTCTTACGCAACTATAATTTTAGATGAACTTTTAGGGGATTAAGCCTTGTTTTTAAGGGCGATTAAAACCCCTTCGATTATTTTTTTAATGTCTCCATCTAAGATATTATCCACCTGAGAAAAGGCTTCATTTGAACGCGTATCTTTTACTTGCTGATAAGGGAAAAGCACATAAGAACGGATTTGATGACCCCAGCCAATCTCACTTTTTTCACTTGCATTACTAGCAACTTGTTGTTTCATAAGCTCAAGCTCATAAAGGCGGGATTTTAGCATTTTAAAGGCTGTGGCTTTGTTTTTGTGCTGGGATCTGTCATTTTGACATTGCACTACTATGCCACTTGGATTGTGCGTTATGCGAACTGCTGATTCTGTTTTATTTACATGCTGTCCTCCTGCCCCGCTTGCTCTGTAATAATCAATGCGGATGTCCTTTTCTTCAATTTCTATCTCAATATCATCATCAAGCTCAGGGCTTACCATAACGCTTGAAAAGCTTGTATGACGGCGTCCTGCACTATCAAAGGGGCTTGTGCGAACAAGGCGGTGAATGCCATTTTCAGCCTTAAAATAACCATAAGCATTTTCGCCTTTAACCAAAAAACTCACATCCTTAAGCCCTGCCTCATCGCCTTCTTGAAAGTCTAGGGTCTCTACCTTAAAGCCCTCTCTTTCGCAAAATCTAAGATACATTCTATAAAGCATACTAGCCCAGTCATTACTCTCAGTCCCACCAGCTCCAGGATGAATGCTAACTATAGCGTTTTTATTATCATTTTCTCCACTTAAAAGCATAGAAATTTCAAGGCTTGTAATGCTATCTTCAAGGCTGTTTGCGTCATTATATATAGCTTCAAGAGTGGCAGCGTCATTTTCTGCGTTCGCTAAGTCAAAAAGCTCACTTGCGTCATTTAGGGCGTTGTAAGCTTTTTCGTAATTTTTGAGTAAATTTGTGATTTTTGTTTTTTCCTTGCCTATAATGCTAGCATTTTTTACATCACTCCAAAAGCTTGGGTCATTTTCAAGCTTTTCTATCTCACTTAATCTTGCTTTGATATTTTCAGGCTTTATGATAGAAGCAATGTTGTCTACCTTGTTTTTTAGGCTTTTTAAAAGTTCGTTATATTCGTAATTATCCATAAATTTTTCCTTAAGTAAAGGCGTGATTGTAGCAAAATTTGGCTTAAAATTTGTAATTTAGTAGTTTTATAAACTATCAATCACATATAAATAATCAGGTATATCAACATAAACATAAGGCTTAATTTCAACACTTTGATACATATCATCATCATAAATTTTACTTACCACACCTACAGGAACGCCCGCAAAAAAGATATTATCAAGCCCACTTGTTAGAATTTCATCATTTAAGTTTATCTTAGCCCATTTTGGTATGTATTTTACAAAAATTTTATTATCCTGCCCTTGAACTAAGCCCGGAGCTTTAATCTTGCCTATATAAACAGAAAAAACACATTGCTCATCGCCTTGTAAAAGTGCCATAGCCCTGTCATTTTTGTTTATGGCAATGCCTGCTGTGTAGCCTTGATAAATTAAACCGCTATTTTTTTTGGGTGGAATTTTAGCCTTATCAAGCCAAACTCTTTTATAATCATTTAGCTTAACATAAGAAATAGCCCTAGTTAAAGAAAGCTGTGGCAGGTATTTGGTAGAATTTTGATCTTCTAAAATTTTATTTAGCTGATTAGCAAAGCCTGCAACTTTAACGGCTATATCTTCTAGCTCCTTGTTTCTTTCTTTGAGTTTTTGAATTTGTTCTATTTGGTTAAAATGTTGAGAAATTTTATTTACAAGATAGTCCTTAAAATCATAAAAACTTTCTATAACAAGATCATTTACTCTAAGGACATTTTGCTTTATAAATCCACCATAATAAAAAGATACAAAAACCAAAAAAGCTAAGACAAGAACATAAAAAATCTTATTCTTCATTAGTTAGCTGTTGCAATAAAGAAATTTCTTCCAAAGCCTTACCTGTGCCTTTTGCCACAGCTAAAAGTGGTTCATCTGCTACATAAACTGGCAACCTGACTATTTCACTTAAATACTTATCAAGCCCTCTTATCAAAGCTCCACCGCCTGTTAAAACAACGCCATTTTCAACTATGTCGCTTGCTAGATCAGGTGGCATCATTTCAAGCACCATTTTTAAGGCATCGGCTATTTCTTTTAAATATTCACGCATAGCCTCTCTTACATCTTCGCTAGTTAGCTCTATACGGCTTAAAAGCCCACTTACTTGATCGCGTCCTTTTACTACCATAGAAAGCTCTTTTGGAAGCTGTATGGCTGAACCTATAGTGATTTTAATCTCCTCACCTGTTCTTTCGCCTATGATGAGATTGTATTTTTCTTTGACATAATTTACTATGCTTATATCAAGTTTATCACCAGCTGTGCGTATAGACTTTGAAATAACAAGCCCACCAAGGGATATAACTCCTATTTCAGTAGTTCCACCGCCAATATCAACCACTAAATTTCCCTTAGGTTCTTGTATAGGCAAACTAGCCCCAATAGCAGCAGCCATAGGCTCTTCTATCAAAAAAACTTCTCTAGCTCCAGCACTTAAAGCACTTTCTCTGACGGCTTTTCTTTCAACTTGAGTTAAGCCATAAGGCACAGAAATAATTATTCTAGGTCGCAAAAAGCTTTTTCTGCGGTGAGTTTTTTCTATAAAATAGCGTATCATTTTTTCAGTCATATCAAAATCAGCAATAACGCCATCTTTCATAGGGCGGATGGCTTCGATATTTCCTGGAGTTTTACCAACCATATCCTTAGCTTCCTTACCCACGGCTAGAATTTTAGCCTTTGAACCATACCTTTCTCTTTCCACGGCTACAACCGATGGTTCATTTATAACTATGCCTTTATCCTTAACCAAAACAAGAGTGTTGGCTGTTCCTAAGTCTATACCCATATCGCTAGAAAAAAATCCTATAAGCTGGTCTAAAATCATTTGTATCCCTTTATTTCTTTTTAATCAATAATGCCTTAGCATTATCAGTTACTACTTCTTTAGTAATTATTATGTCATAGTCTTTGTATTCTGGTAACTCAAACATTAAATCAACCATCATCTCCTCTATAATACTCCTAAGCCCTCTTGCTCCTGTTTTTCTTTCTAAGGCAAGATTTGCGATAGCTTTTAAGGCATCTTTTTCAAATTTTAAATTCACCCCATCTATAGCAAAAAGCTTTTGATATTGCTTTATGATAGCATTTTTAGGCTCTGTTAGAATTCTAACCATATCATTTTCATCAAGCTCATTTAAAGAAGCTATTATATGCAAACGCCCTATAAGTTCAGGGATTAGCCCAAAATGCACCAAGTCATCAGGCTCTATTTTTTCGAGCAAGGCTTTATTTTCTTCTTTTGCATCATCAAAAAAGCCCACGACTTTATCGCCTAGTTTTCGCTTTAAAATAGCCTCAAGTCCGTCAAATGCTCCACCGCAAACAAACAAAATATTAGAAGTGTCAATTTGTATAAATTCTTGATTTGGATGTTTTCTGCCACCTTTTGGCGGTATATTTACCAAACTTCCTTCAATAATTTTTAGCAAGGCTTGCTGAACGCCTTCCCCGCTTACATCACGCGTTATTGAGCGGTTTTCGCTCATCCTTGCGATTTTGTCGATTTCATCTATAAAAACTATGCCTTTTTGGGCGTATTCTATATCGCCATTAGCAGCTTGTAAAAGCCTTGTGAGTATGTTTTCAACATCTTCGCCAACATAACCAGCTTCAGTTAAGGATGTGGCATCGCAAATTGCTATAGGCACATCTAAGAATTTAGCCAAGGTTTGTGCTAGTAAGGTTTTACCGCTTCCTGTTGGTCCAATAAGTAAGATATTTGATTTAAAAAGCTCAGTGTCATCATTTTGAAGTTCTGCTTTAAAAAGCCTTTTGTAGTGGTTATAAACTCCTACGCTAAAGACTTTTTTAGCCCTTTCTTGTCCTATGACATAGCGGTCTAAGTAAGCTTTTAATTCCTTTGGCGTTATATCTTTGAAATTTATATTTTCTTTTGTAGGCTCTTTATACTCTTCTTCTTCGCCGTGGATTATGCTATAAGCACCATCAACGCACTCTTCACAGATAAAAGCATCATCATTTTCATTTGCTAAAATTCTTCTATTTAAATTTTCTACTTCATTACAAAAACTACATTTCCTAGCCATCGTTTCTACCTTTATATACAGGAATTCCACGCTTAGTTTCTAATATAAAATTACACATTTTTCTTACATTTTCATTTTGGTTTTCGTTTAACAGCCTTTGAGCGTTTTCCTTTAAATTTCCTTTTCTAAACAAGGTTTTAAAGGCTTTGCTAAGAATTTCAATTTCTTCTTTGTCAAAACGACGCCTAAGCCCTACTAAATTTAAGCTTCTAATGCTAGCTCTATTGCCCTCAGCCAAGCAAAAAGGCACTATATCTTGAGATAAAGCACTAGCTCCTGCTATCATACATCCTTCGCCTACTTTTACAAACTGATGAATAGGCGTTAGCCCACCGACAACGCAAAAATCCCCAAGCTCAACGTGTCCTGCTAGGGTTGCGTTATTTGCTAGAATGATATTATTCCCCAAAAGACAATCGTGTGCTATGTGAGAATAAGCCATTATAAAGGCATTATCGCCTATCCTTGTAAAACCATCACCTTTTGCTGTGCCAGAATTGATAGTGACAAATTCCCTTATAATAGCGTTTTGACCTATGATAACACCGCCTTTTTGTTCTTTTTTATAGGAAATATCTTGCGGTATATCGCCTACTATAGCGTAGGAAAAAATACTAGAATTGTCATTTATGGTTGTGTTTGAAAGAATTCTAGCACCTTGTTTTATAGTGACATTATTGCCTATTTTTGCGTCCTTGCTAACATAAGCGTAAGCTTCTATTGTAACGCCATCTCCAAGCTGTGCGCCATCTTCTACAACTGCACTTGAGTGAATTTTTTTCATTTATCTACTATCATCGCTTTAAGTTCGGCTTCTGCGACTAAATTATTATCAACAAAAGCTTGTCCTTTAAAAATCCACAAATTCCCACGGTTTTTAACAACTACCATCTCATAATCAAGCTTATCACCAGGTCTTACAGGATTTCTAAATTTAGCATTATCAATGCCGGTAAAATACACAACCTTGCTTTTTGGATCAACCTTATCTATCATACTTTCAAAGGCTAAAACTCCGCCCGTTTGAGCCATACCTTCTAAAATTAAAACACCAGGATAAATAGGATGATTTGGAAAATGTCCTATAAAAACTTGATCGCTTATACTTATATTTTTATAGCCACGAACGACTTCTCCGACCTTTAAATCTGTAATTTTATCGACAAGCAAAAAAGGGTAACGATGAGGCAAAATTTCTTGTATTTGCGTTACATTTATCATTAAATAACCTTAAAATAAGATCTAAAATTTGTATTATATAAAAAAATCATTAAAAAATACATTAATATTTAAACTCTTAATTTTAAAATTTTTAAGAGTTTAAAACATAAATTTAAAGCAAAATAAGCTTTTCTTGCGTATCATAATAAATTTCGCTTTTTGCCTTAATCTCATATCTTGCTACGCTTATTTTTTCTAAAATTATAATAGGACTAAGATCATAATTTCCAAAGAATTTAGTCCGAAATTTAAGCTCTTTTTCGATACTTAAAGGATGCTTTAAAAACTCATCAAAATTTTTAAATTTATTTTTAAAAAAATTATTAAAAGCTTGAAATTCCACAAAAACTATCTCATCTTTAAAACTTTTGTAAAAGCCATTTTTTAGCTTAAGTTTTAGGCTTTTTTCGTCTAAAAAAAATCTTGTATAAGAGCTTTTAAAATGAGAATAAAACAAAATATGAGTTTTAACAGCCTTTTTATCAAGCCTTACAAGAGCGTTTAAAAGGCGGTAGTTTAAAAATTTCTGCCTTGAAATTTCAAATTTCACTTCCTTTTTTTCTAATGAAGTTACTTTTTTATAAAGCTTGATTTTAGCTTCTATGCTATTTGGTAGAATTTGCTTGTTTGTGGGGCTTATAAGCTCTGATATAATTTTACCTTCTTTTTGTTTTGCTAAGCCATAAATGCAACCACAATAATTTTGATGATAAAGCATTTCTTTTTTTGCTAACTCAAACTGCCTTTGTGTTCCGCCATTTTTGCGAAAATCAGGAGCTAAAAACTCAAGCTTAAAAATATCACACTCTTTTTGCAAAGAAGTTTTAAGTTGTTCTAAGTCTTTTTTAGGACTTGTAAGAAGCGTGGTTGTAAGCTTTTTTTCTCCTATTTTTAGGGCAAATTCCACGCTAGAGTGCATTCTTGTATCAAAGCAAATTTCACACCTTTTACCCTTTTCTGGCTCGTTTTCATAGCCCTTTACTAGATTAAGCCATTTTTCATACTCGTATTTTCCTTTGTAAAGCTTGATTTTAAGTTTATCACAACTTCTTTTTACATCTAAAAAACGAAGTTCATATTCGCTTAGTGGATGGATATTTGGATCATAAAAATAACCTACAAGTTTTTCATTAGGATAAGCTTTTCTAAGCTCTTGTAAAAAATAGTGACTATCAACGCTACAGCAAATATGCACTAGCATTAAAGACTTTCAAGCACTTTTAAGGCGTGGTCTTTAACCTTGACATTATTGTAAATTTGTATTATTTTGCCGTTTTCATCTATGACAAAAGTAGAACGAATAAGCCCCTCATATTCCTTACCATAGTTTTTTTTAAGCCCCCAAACTCCATAAGTCCTGGCTACTTCTTTATCGCTATCGCTTAGTAAAATGTGCCTTAGCTTAAATTTGGATATAAAATTTTCGTGACTTTTAATACTATCTGGGCTAATGCCTATTATAACAGCATTTTTACTTTCAAATTTATCATAATTAAGACTAAAATCACAAGCTTGAGTAGTGCAACCTGGCGTGTTATCCTTAGGATAAAAATACAAAATCACTTTTTTACCAACAAAATCCTTAAGTGAAATTTTAACTCCATCTTGATTTAAAAGCTCAAATTCAGGTGCCTTGTCTTTAACTTTTAAGGCACTCATTTTAAAGCCTTTATCTGCTCTACGCTTTTTCCACCAAAGCCTATATCATAGGCTTCAATGTCTTCAAGCATTACTACAACTCTTTCCTTGCTTTTGTTATATTTTGTGCTTAAAAGCTCGGTTATATCGGATATAAGTTCGGTTTTTTGCTCTTTTGAAAGGGCTGGTTTTGCTAGTTTTATATTAACTATTGGCATAATTTTCCTTTAAAATTTCTTTGAATTTTGATAAAAAATTTTAAACGAAGTATTAATTTATTGAAATTTTTAGTATTTTTTGTAAAGGGGCGAATTTCTCCGCCCTAAATTAAAAGCATTTGTTAAATTTAGCCTAAAACTTTTTGCAAATGTGCTTTGTAATCTTTTATATATTTCTCAATTTGCGGATTTTTAACCACATCATTACACATAAAGCTTGGCAGAACGCTCATCCCGCAAAATTCGTGAGCCTTTCTTAAGTGAAAAAGCACACCATCAATGCCAACGCCTTCAAAATGCTCGTTTTTGTCAGTAAATGCACGAAGCGGGGCGTTCCAAGTGGAGCTAAAAAGCACTTTTTTACCTTGAGAGAGTCCGCCCTTGCCATAATTTATATCAGGATTGTCCCTGTGGCGTCCGTCATTTTCTAAAAGCTTGCCAACACCTGCCACAAAAACCTTATCAATGTATTCTTTCATTATCCAAGGCTCACCCATCCACCACGCAGGAAATTGCCAGATGATAAGCTCGCTTTCAAGCCATTTTTCCACCTCTTTTTGAAGCTCATAGCCCTTATCAATGATAGTTTCTAAGATTTTGTAGCCTCTTTTTTCAAGCCATTCTTTGGCTACGCCTTGCAAGGTCGCATTTAGCCTTGTGCCATCATTTCCAAATTTTTTTGCACTATTAATTAACAACGCTGTTTTCATTCTTTCTCCTTATAAATTTTTTACATATTTGATAAAATCTTTTGTGTTTAGATCTATGCCATTTTCATCAAGTCCGTATGTAGCACTAAATACCGTAAAATGAGGCTTATATATCGCTCCTGTGTGATTACAAAGTGCTTTAAAGGGTGTTAAAATCTCATCCACGCTAAGCCAACTCTGCCACCTTTTAAAAAGCTTTGCTCCCTATCACCAAAAGAAAGTGCTAGGCTAAGCTCTTTATCCTTAAGCTTATCTCCGCCAACGCCATAAGCAAAGCCCTTTTCTAACACCTCATCAAAGTATTTTTTCAAAAGCACTGGATAGCTATACCAGTGAATAGGAAAGCAAAAAAGCACCTTTTTATACCTTAAAAGCAGGTCTTGTTCTTTTTTAATATCTATGATGAAATTTTGATATTTTTCATAAAGATCATTTATCAACACACCCTCAAGGCCTTGTAAAGCTTTTTTTCTTGCCTTATTTACCCTAGAAATGCTTAAATTTGGATGTGCGATTATCGCTAAAAGTTCTTGCATTTTTCTCCTTATTTTAAAAATTTTGAAAAATTATAAAATAAACTTTTACAAAATGCAATACGGAAATTTAGGTAAGATACTTACCTAAAGGAGAGTTAAAATAGCTACAAAAAGCGTAAATAAGGTAAGTTATTGATTAAAATATTTTAAAAGTTTTGCTAAAAATATTTAAAATTTAAACGCTTAAAAGTGAAAAATTTTTAAGGTTTTTTGATTGATTTTAGTTAAAATTTGCTTTATTAAGATTCTTGTTTTATCAAAATTTCACTACCTTAGCTCCAAAACCACCTTGATTTATAGGAGCATCGTTAAAGCTTTTTACGCTTTTGTGTGTTTTTAAAAACTCTTTTACTGCGTAAGCTAGTTTTCCTGTGCCTATGCCGTGGTAGATTAAAACTTCATCAAGCCCTGTTATAAGTGCGTTTGAGATGAACTTATCAAGCTTCTCAATGGCTTCATCGCTTCTAAGCCCGTGTAAATCAAGGCTAAGTTCTATTTTATTAGGTTTTGTAATATTTATGTTGGCTTTTGCTGGAATTTTGGGGTTTGGACTTGTTTTTTTAAGCAGTTTTAATGCAAGTTTAAATTTCAAGCCCTCGCTTTCAATTACAGCTTCATTTTTTGAGATACTTATAATCTCGCCTTTGATTTTACCATACTTTGCAAAGTCTCCAATGCGAAATTCTTGCGTTTCATTTAGGCTTGGTAAAACTATCTCTTTTCTAAGTTCATTGGCTTTATTTAGGCTTCTTTGCTTGTCTTTTGTATCTTTTAAATTTATGGTTTTTTTAGCCTCTTGTATGGCTTTGTGGAATTTAAATTCTAAATCGCTAAGGTTTTTTTGAAAAATTTGCTCGTTTTTTTCTTTTTGCTCTTTTAAGGAGTATAAAATTTCATCTACTTTTTGCTCTTTTTTACCCAAATTTTCAAGCTTAGCTTTAAGTTCAAGTTCAAGATTTATATTTTTTCCTACTAAGTCCTCTAAGTTATTTTTATCCTCTCCGTAAATTTTTCTAGCCTCACTAACCAAATTTGGCTGAATTTGATAACGCAAAGCCGTTTCAAAAGCGTATGATTTGCCTATGGTTCCTTTTAAAAACTCATATTTTGGACGTGCTAAGTTTTCATCATATAAAGCCGCTAAAAGTTCTACTTGTTCGTTTTTTGACAAAAGCATAGCAAGGCGTTTGTGGTGAGTTGTGATGATTATTTTTTGTCCTTGTTTGATTAAATTTTCTATTAAAACACTATACAAACAAGCAGCTTCTTCAAAGTCTGTTCCAAGCTCTATTTCATCGACACCTAAAAGTAAATTTTTTCTAGTGTAAAGCTTAGAAAAGGCTAGCATTCTGCCCGCAAATGTTGAAATGTCGTTTTGGCAGTTTTGCGGATCTTCTATAATGGCTTCAAATTCCTTAAAAGAGCCTATTTTACTATCACAAGATTTGATTTTCATAGGCAAAAGATATTTGGCTAAAAAACAAGCTGATAATATGGATTTTAAAAGCATAGATTTTCCACCGGCATTAACGCCTGTGATTATCAAAACTTGTTTTTTAAATTCTAAACTAATGCTTTTTGGATTTTTAAGTATGGGATGTGCAAAATTTTTTAAAATTATTTCATTAGAGTTTTCGCACATTACAAATTCTAAATCGCTTTTTTTAGCCATCAAAACCCTAGCACTATAGTGATCAAATAAATCAAAAGCTGAGTTTATAAATTTCAAAAAGGCTAAATTTTTACTAAAAATATTAGAAAAATTTTTAGCATATTCATAGTAAATTTCTTCTTTTTGGTTTTTAATTTTTTCTATATCATTTTGCAAATTTTCAACGCTTAATGGCACGACATAAAAGCCACCATTAGTGCTTCTAGCGATAACCTTAGCCTTTAGTGCGTGGTTAAATCCACCCCTTACAAGCAAGGTTTCAGTATTGTTTATAAGATGAATTTGTGTGTCTATTAGGTAAGTTTGCAAGGATTTTGTATAGCAAAGTTTTTTAAACTCAGCCACACAGGCTTCATTTTTAAGCTTTTCGGCTAGATTTAAATTTATAAGTCTTTCATCCAAGCTTTCTTTTAACTCGCCTTTGTCATCAAAGCTTAAGCAAAGCTCTAAAAGTTGAGCCGGAAGTTCTATTTTTTCAAGCCAAGAGCTTAAATTTGGTCCAAATTTGCATTTTTTTAAACTTTGAAAAAAACGCAAAATTTTAACAAATTCAAAAATTTCATCTAAATGTAAAATTCCTTGTTTGCTCAAATGCACAAGGGCTTTGTCTAAATTTGAAATCTGCGAAATTAAGGGAAATTCACACTCGCAAAGCTCATTTATGCGTTTGTAGTGAAGACTTGCATCGCCTTGTAAGAAAAAGGATTTTTCTCTAGCAAAAAAGCTTTTAAATTCTTCAAAATATGAGTTTAAATCAAGCTTTAAGATAAGTTCATTCATCTTTAAGCTCACAATCTTTAATGTCAAGTATCAAAGAATTTAAGCTTTTATTATTATCTTTTGAAATAAAACTCATAGTGCCAAATTCATAGTTAAAATGCTCTTTTGAAACGCTAATTTTTTTACAAGAAATTTCTCTTCCTTGGTTAAAAGCTAGGATAAGTTCTTGTCTTAAGTCGCTTTTTTTAGCGTTGTTAAGCTCAAAAATCACAGCTAAAATAATAAAAAATATAAGTAAAATTATAAAAAATGGTTTAGTTTTTTTCTTAAGAATTTTTCTTAAAGAAAAGGCAAAAAGTGCTAAAAATAAAATCGCTAAGATATAAAGTAAAATTTTACTCATCATTTGACCTTAGTTTTGTGCTAATATCTCCAGCACCAAAGCCTATCAAAAGCCCATTATCAAAGACTCTGCCCTTGTCATCTACAAGAAATTTACCCTCTCTTTTAAGATCATTTACAAACAAAGCCTTAGGAAAAATTTCTTTTAAATTTAAAGGAATTTCTTTTTCTCCAGCACTATAAACAGGCAAAATCACAAGCTCATCAACCCCATCAAAAGCCCTTGTAAATTCTTTTAAATTCGCAGCCAAACGCGTATAGCGGTGAGGTTCAAAAAAGGCGGTTAGTTTTTTATATCCTGCTAGTTTTGCATACTCAAAAGCTGCTTTTAAGGTGGCTTTTATCTCTGTTGGATGATGTCCGTAATCATCGATAATAGCTAAGCTTTCATCAGCGTATAAAATGTCAAATCTTTTTTTAATACCTTGATAAAATCTAAGCCTTGTTTTAATGGTGTTTAAGTCCATAAAATTTAAGGCTGCTAGTATGGCTAAACTAGCATCAATTGCTAAATGCTCACCCATCCCAAAAAGGCTAAACTCACCAAAATCCTTAAGCTCAAAGCTAGTTAAAGGCTTGAAATTTTCCACGCTCATACGAAGATTTTTAATATCTTTGCTAGGATTTAACATTGTAGCTTTTAAGTTTAAAGTGCTTAAAAACTCATCTTCAGCGTTAATCACACAAATTTTAGCCTGAGTTAAAAAATTTTCATAGGCTTTGTGTAAAAGCTTTATTTCATTTTCATAGTGATCTAAATGCTCAGCTTCAGCGTTTGTAACTATGGCTAGGTAAGGGTTTGAGTTTAAAAAAGAACTATCGCTTTCATCGGCTTCAAAGATTAAATTCTTACTTTCCTTGTAAATCATATTTGAGCCAAATTCTTTCAAAATCGCTCCTATAATGACAGAAGCATCGTTTAAAAGCGTGGCTAAAATGCTTGAAGTGGTGCTTTTGCCGTGTGCTCCAGCTATTGCAAAAACCTTTTTGTCTTTTAAAATAAGTGGCAAGGCTTCCTTGCGTGAAAGACAAGAAATTCCGCGTTTTAAAGCCTCTTTAAGCTCAACATTTTCTTCTTTTATAGCAGCTGAATACACAACCAAATCAGCCCCTAAAACATTTTCACTTTTATGCGGAATGCTTATTTTAACGCCTTCTTTTAAAAGTTCATTTGTGATTTTGCTTTCTTTTAAATCACTCCCACTTATATTAAAACCTTTTTCTTTTAAAAATCTAGCAAGTGCTGAAATTCCAATGCCACCTATGCCTATGAAATGTATATTTTGCATTTTTTTTCCTTAATTTAAAGCCAAATTTTAGCACCTTTTTACTTAAAATTAAGAATCAAAAATTTATAAATTTAGCACAGGTTTAAAATTTTATAAAGTTTAAAGCGTGTTTTTAAATTCTTTCTTTTCTTTTTTATACTCCAAAGATAGATTTTTGCATTCTTTGATAAAGATAAAAACTCCGCCCTTATACCAAAGCTTAAGTCCTTTTAAAAAGCTTAAGCCAAGCTTGTAAAATGCACTATCTTGCACGAATCTGATGGCTTGTTTATAATCATCAAGTTCGTTTAAAGCCTTTTTGCTTTTAAGGCTATTTTTCTTAAAATCAAGATAAATTCCAAGCATTTCAAAGGGATTTTTAAGCAAGTTTTTAAAAGAGTAAGAATTTTTTACCATAGCCATTCCAAGCCTATAAGCAAGGTGATTTTGCATTCTAAAAACAGCTCCTAAATTACAATTTATCTCATAAAAACTAGAAAAAAGTTCTTTTAACTCTTCATCTTTATAGCTTTTGCTAAATTTTAAATATTTTTCAAAAAGCTCATTAAAGTGCAAATTTAAGGCTATATTTGCTGCTATGTAGTTGATATACGGACCTTTTTTGAAATTTTTAAGAAAATTATTAAAAACAAAAGAAAAATTAAAATCCCTGCCATTTGAGAAAAAAGTTGCAAAAAAGGCGTTTTTCCTTGTTTTTAGTATATTTTCTAGCATTGAGTTGATTTCTTTAAAATTTTTTTCCAAAAACAAACAATCAAGCATTAAAATTCTATAAACATCATTTTCTTTGTCAAATTCCAAGGCTTTTAAAAGCCATTTTTTAGAATTTTCTAAAGGCTTTTTAAGCTCACGTGAGAGTCTAAAGGCTTGAAAACAAGCAAAAACATTTTCAAAAGGGTGAATTACTTGGATTTTGCCTGTGTATTTTTCTATCAAATCATATTGCTTATCCTTACTAAAATAATCATACACTACAATGCCCTCTTTTACCTTACCAGTAAGCAAGGCTAGGGTTGAAAAGCCTGAATTTTTAGTGCAGTAAATTTTATCAACATAAGACATCAAAGCATTTTCAAAAAGTGCTTTGTAGGCTGGTTTTTCAAAATGTTCATTGCATAAATCATTAGAAATTAAAAATCTCTCACTTTGTTCCTTGCCTAATAAATCATTAAAATAAATTTTAAAACTATCAAGCATAGATAAATCATCGCTAAATGCTATGATTATGGAATTTTTCAAAAGTTCTTGGTGTATGATTTCTAGAGCTAAGGGATAGGTTAATGCTCTGTGGTAGATATTGGGTTTAATGACTGAGTTTTGATTATGTTTTAAAAAAATAACATCTCCAGCCCTTATATGTATGGCACAAAGCCCCCCCCCCCCCCCCGTAAGGCTAGTTTTTAGCGTTTGGATTTTATTTTGAGCCTTTTTGAAAAGTTCTTTTATCTTATCATTAAAGTCTATTTTGGAAAAAATTTCAACGCATTTTGCTTCATATTCTTTTTTATCAATATCGTTAAATATTTCATCAAGCCTTTTTTGCGTAATCCTATATGGAGGATTAAGTGCTTTTGTGGTTTTAAAGGTATTGATACTTTTTCTTTTAAAACGATTAAACTCATCCTTTGCGTCTTCAAATTTGCCGTTATAGCAGTATTTTGCTATGAATTCTTTACTAAACATTTCTTCTTTGCTTAGCATACAAGTTGGGGCTAGTTTATTGCCATCAATTTCGCTTGGAAAAGTGTTTAAACCCTCCCAAACAAAACCAAAATCAAGTTTAAATCTCTCAGCCAAATACAAAGCATTTATAAAGGCTCTAAGCCTTTCGCCAAGCCCATCATCTCTACTTGCTAAAATTAAATTTTCATTCATTTTTAACCCTAAATTTTAAAATTTAAGACTAAATTCTACTAAAAATAACTTTAGGCTTGTATAATAAGCCTTAAATTTAAGGATAATAAAATGACAAATTTAAAGATTATGCAAAATATGCTTGAGCTACAACAAAGGCTAAATGATGAAACTAACGGCATTGGCTGGGAGGATGGCTACACAAAAGAAGGAAAGCTTATTAGCTTTAGAAGATGTATTTATATGGAGTGTGCTGAGCTTATGGACTCTTTTGCGTGGAAGCATTGGAAAAGCATTAAAAGCCCTACGAATTGGCAAAATGTAAGCATTGAGCTTGTCGATATTTGGCATTTTATCTTAAGTCTTATTTTAGAAGAATATAAAAATGAGAATAAAGAAAATATAGCCAAAGAGCTTATCAGTGTAAGTTCTTTTGATGATTTTTGCAAGGAAAAAACAAGCCCAAAGGATGAGGATATTTATGGGGTTTTAAATGATATTGAGCTTATTATTCACAAATGCAGTGGTTTTGGCTTTGATTTGGGTGAGCTTTTATCGGCGTATTTTATTTTGGCTATGAAGTGTGGGCTAAATTTACAAAGCCTTTATGAGACCTACATAGGCAAAAATGTGCTTAATGCTTTCAGACAAAATCACGGCTATAAAGAGGGCACTTATAAAAAAGTGTGGAATGGCAAAGAAGATAATGAAATTTTAAGCGAACTTTTGCAAACAAAGCTTGAATTTGACGAGCTTTATAAAGGCTTAGAAGAAATTTATAAAAGCGTTAGATAGGGCTAGAATTTACTTAAATTTTAAGTAAGATTATCTTTTTATTTTAAAATTTTAAATTAGTTTGTAGTTGTAAGGGGTATTTAAAAAGAGCATGTAACTATCCCTAAATAATTTTAGCAAAATACCAAATAATAGGATTTTAAAGCCTACAAAAAGAACTTTTTATTTTTCTTAATTTAAAATACAAAAAATCCCAAAATATCCCTTTTGTCCCAAAAAAGCGATTAAATGCTGTTTACAAGGCGTATAAATACGAGGTTTGATTTTAAAATTTTATATCCCAAAAATGTTTTAACCCTATAGGATAGTTACATTTTTACTTAAAGTATTCTTATGTTTTCTTAATCATGTAACTATCTCTATAAAACACTATATAATCATATCTTAACCACTTTTTATATAAAAATAGCATGTAACTATCTATAGCTTTAAGGTTTGGAATATAGTTACGTAGAAAACTTAAAAACATTTTATTAAATTAAATAAGTTGAAAAATTTTTAAGTATGTTATATATATATATATAATTTCATTATATAATTCTAAAAAGAATAAAGTGTTTTTATGAAAGAAAGTAAAGTAGTTGATTTATTTTGCGGTGTTGGTGGATTAAACTGTGGTTTAAAACAAGCAGGATTTAAAGTAATAGCGGAATATGATTTGGATGGAATTTGCAAATATGCTTATGAAAAAATATCAAAGCACAGTTTATAGAAAAAAATATAAAAAATATTTCTTAAAATGAGATTCAAGAGTATTTTAGTAATACAAAATATAAGATTCTAGTAGGATGTGCTCCATGTCAAACATTTTCTAAATACACCAAAGGCAAAAATAATGAAAATGATGAGAAATAGACTTTACTTAATGAATTTCTTAGATTAATAATTGAAATAAAACCTGAAATTATTAGCATGGAAAATATACCTGATTTAGAAAAATATCCAGTATTTAAAAATTTTATTAATACTTTAAAAAGACATGGTTATTTTATTGATTATAAAATTATATTTTGCCCAGACTATGGTATCCCTCAAAATAGAAAAAGATTAGTTTTATTGGGTTCTAAAATTAAAGAAATACAAATTATAAATAAAACACATTTTAAAGAAAACTATCAGACAGTAAGAGATGCAATAGGCTTTCTACCTAAGATCAAATCAGGAGAACAATCTAAAACAGATCCATTACATATAGCTAAAACCTTTGTCAGGATTAAATTTAGGAAGAATTAAAGCTACTCCTAAAAATGGAGGTAGTTGGAAAGATTGGCCTGAGCATTTAATACTTAAATGTCACAAAAAAGAATCTGGTAAAAATTTTGGTAGTGTATATGGAAGAATGAAATGGGAATAACCTTCTCCTACAATGACTAATTTTTGCACAAGCTTAGGAAATGGTAGATTTGGACATCCTGAACAAAATTGTGCAATTAAGTTTAAGAGAAGCAAGTTTATTGCAAACATTTCCTATAGATTATGATTTTATTGATAATGAAGTTGGAATTCAAACATCTGTTATCTTAAGACATATAGGAAATGCTGTTTCTCCAAGACTTGGAGAAATAATAGGAATGAGTATTAAAAAGCATTTGGAGAATTTTTATGCAATATAGAATGAAAGTTAGTTTAAATATAATTGAACATTTAGGGATTAATTTATACAGCAATTTGCCGGCTGTTTTATCTGAAATAGTTGCAAATTCTTAGGATGCAGATGCAACAGAAGTTAAAATGAATATTTATAATACTGATAAGATAAAGATTATAGATAATGGCTTTGGTATGAATAAAGATGATATTAATGAAAAACTCTTAAATGTTGGATACAAGAAAAGAGATAATAATTTTACGGAAACCCTTTATTTCAAACAATGAAACACTATAATCAGTTCTTTCACGCTTTTTTCTTCCACAAAGCTTTTAATGTATTTTTCAAGTAAAGGCTCTACTTTTGAAGCGTATTTGTAGTTACTGCCTTCTTTCATATAGCCCACCATATAGCTTTTATTAATCCCTAAACAATCAGAGAGATTGTTTTGAGAGATGTTTTGGGTGCTTAAAAACTTTTTAGTAAGTTCTACTAATTTCATTTTTATTTCCTTTCTCTTAACTTTACAGCGGAAGCAAATTCCGCTTTATGAGCAGGAGCTTTGCTCCTTGCAACCACCTAAAGTCCCGTCCCACTGAAGTGGGGGCATCTTTGTTTTAGAGCTTTATAAAAACTCTTTAAAATTTGAATTAATCAAGCTTTAAACAATTTTTAACCAGCAAAATATTTCTTTTCAACAAAGGCTTCCATATCAAACTCACTTTCATCGTTTGTGGTTTCTTTTTTAGCGTTTAAAATAAGCTCATCTGTTTTAATCTCTTCTAATTTTCTTTGAGTTTTTAAGGCTTCTTTTGCAAGGGATTTTTGATGCACTTCTTTAGCTTCTACGAGTGAGTTTTCAAAAGCACTTTGTAAATCTTGTAAGTCTTGTTTAATATTAAGTTTAGTAAAGGCGGCAATCTCATCTTTTTTAAGCACTTCTCTAATGGCTTTAACTTCGCTTTCATAGCCTTTTTAAACATTTTAAAGCTTTCTTTGCTAAGTTTAGCAATACTTTCATCAAGTGCCAAACAAAGAAAAGTGCCATTTAAATCATAAATGAAAAGTTCTTTGATATTATCAATATTTTGCACACATTTAACCCTTGTGCCTACACTTGGCATTAGGGCACTTTTATAAACTCTACCTTCAAAGTTAATGCCTTTTTTGCCCACGACCCTAAGTTCTTTATTTCCAGCGTTAAATAAAAATTCTTCATATTTGGCTTTTCTTTCTTTTTTAGGAGTTTTTTGTTTTATCATTTCTCTTTGAGAAAGATTTTTTCCAATGTATCCATGAGGCTGAGAAATCTTTGCGTGTTGTAGTGCTCCAAAACGTCTTTCAACTAAAGCTTTTTGTTCTCCTGTGTAAGCAATAGTTGCATCATAGGTAATATTAAGCCCATCAAGTAAGCTTTGAAAATCTTTTGAAAGATAATCTTTCCCATTATCCCCTTTAATCATATCAGGTTTACCAAACTTATCTATGGCTTTCCATAAAAGTCTAGTTAGGCTTAAAGAGTTTGACTTTCCTACTAAAGTAGCTACTCTCATACCACTAAAGACATCAACGACATTTAAGATGTGTGGCGAAAGGCTCTAAGGTTTCATAATCTCTTACTATGATATCAGCTGGAGAACTATCTATTTGCCAACACATATTTTTCATATCATAAAGCTCTCTTTGGTTGCCTTGTGTAGGGAGAAACTTACTTTTTGCTTTATCTAAACCTTGAGTAATAATGTAATGCTCTAAAGGTTTATCTTTATAGTAGTTTTTAATAAAGTTTTGCAATGTTTTTACACTAAAGAGTGGCTTTACCTTTCCCAAAAAAACCTATAAAGTCATAACTTTCTTTAATAGCTGCTTCTTTGTGAATTTGCCACCAAAGTTCGGTAAAATTAAAACCACATGATGCAAAGGTGCGGTATTCTCTTAAAGCATATTTTTGCAACCAAGTGCTAAGTTTAGTTTTATATTTTCGATGAAGTCCATGAGTGTCGATAAGACCTAGAATGTCATTTTCTTTATATGCTTTGTGAATTCTTTCATAAAATCTTCTGTTAATCTTTTCTATTTTTAAAGTACGAGTAATGCTTAAACCGCCTTCAATATATTTTTCTACTTGTTTAAGTAATTTTACTTTGTTTTTCACATCTTCTTTAAGTTCATCGCTTAAATTTTCAAATTTTAAATTTAAAACAGCCAAATTATTATTTATTTTTGGCTCTGTTAAATTTAAATTACTAGTATTTAAACTATTATTTATAGTTTTTAAATTAGTAATTATTTCATTTAAATTCACTTCTTGCATTTTTTCATTGAAAATCAAAATATTATTAGTGATTAATTCTTGGTTAAAAGCTGTTCTTTGCTTATTTTAAATAGTAGTTTTTTACCACCTTCTGCCGCCTTTTTCATTATCCACTTTTAACCACTCGTATTTATTTGAGTTTCTACATTACTGCAAGTCTCAAAGCCCCTGTACTTACATTAAAAACTTGTGCGGTTTCTTTGGTTTCTAGGAAGTGACTCATGAACAAGCCCTAGGCATTTCATTAATGATTTTAAGTTTAAAAATTTTCTCATAAACAGCTTTTGTGTTAGTTTTTGCTTTGTATTTTTCAGAATAAAGCCCATTGACTACGTGAAATAAACTTATAGTGAAGATTGTGTTTTTAAGCAAATTTTTTAAGATTGATACCATTATCTTCAAAATATTGTTTTAACAAATTATCTCCTTTAATTTGTAATTTTTATTTCAAATTATAAGTAATTTTACTTAAAGAGTCAAGTATTCTTACATAAATATACATATATTTTAGGATTTAGAATGGAAGAGAAAGAGAAATTATTCCAAGAAATGATAGAGTTTTATAGTGTTAAAGATAAATTTGAATTGGCTGAATATTTAGGTCTTTCAAGAGAATCTGCACACAACTGTCCTAACAGAATTAGTAAAAAACAAATTTTAATTTACGAAAAAGACAAAAAATTAAGATTTCAGGTAAAAATACTGAAAAAATCATATCGGATGATGAAGATATTGTTTTAATTCCATTTTACAAAGACAACTCTGTTTCTACTGGATTTGGTTCTAAAAATTACGAAGGCTTAGTTCAGTATATTCCATTTAACAAACAAGATTTAAGACTTATGTTTAACATTCAAGGATTTTTAAAATAGGCATTATCCCAGTGATAGGGGATAGTATGGAACCCACTATAAAAGAAGGTGAGATGATAGTTTTTCAAGATGATGGTTCTATGATTGGGGGAGGGATTTATGTGATAGAATATCAAAGCGAAGTCTTTGTAAAGAGACTGAGAAAGCGGCCTTTATCATTAATTAGCGATAATAAAGACTATCCGCCTATCATTATGGAGAAAGATAAAGAAATTAAAATTATAGGTAGAGTGGTAGGTACTTATGATTTAAGTTACAAGAGATTGTAAAATGAAAAAAAATAAAATATATTTTAGGATTAGGACTTTTGCTGCTAGTAGGTTGCGAAAGTGGTGAGTATAACACAAACACTAATGTGCTAGATATTCAAATGATATCCATAAAGCTTTTTATAATAAAACTTATTCAGATAAAGCAAAGTTCTATGAAAAAATACAAAAAACTATATAACGAAAATAAGCATGGGAAACGCTATTATACAAGCTTCAAATATAGAATCAAAATATAAAATTGATACTATGCAATTTAAAAAATGCGTGTTTTATGAAATATGGACTATAAAAAATTCTCAAAATACTTTCTATACACTTAGTGCAGAAAGATGCCAAACCGCCTTTATTAGCAATAAAAAGTTAATTAAATATGCAGATCCAAACTTTGTGATGGGTAATTTTAACAAAGACAATCAAGAAAATATATTGGGCATCAAAGCGGTTAAAGAAGAGTTATCTAAACTATCTTATGTAACAGATATTAAAAGCTATAAGTTTTTAGCGATAAATACAAAATTTTAGAGAATCGAAACTATATTTATATTTCAAAACTTCAAAGCAAAAAGTAAAATTTTGGAAGAATATACTCAAAATGCCCACATTATTTTGATAATAAAGGCAATGTGATAAAAATTGAATTAAACCAAAATAAAGAATTTGGCTTATATTGATTAAAATTACAATTTAAGTTTAAGGTTGAAAGAAAGATAATTTGTCGAAAAAATACGACATTTTATTTTTCTTTTGCGACATTTTATTTTTTCGCCGACAGTAGTAATCTTGCCACAAGCTAATTATTGTTTTATAGAAGCAACGCTTATTTCATCGCTTATTGGTATGAGCGTTTTGCAAGATCATTTATCTTAATATTTTTGTTTATATTTTAAAAAGCAATACTTTTATTATTTAGTATTTTCTTGTAATTTATTGATTAGAATACTATTGAATCATATAAAATGCTTAAATTTCTTTACAAAAATGCAAAAGAATTACAAATTTTTGAATTTGTTTTCCTACTCTAAGCTTTGAAAACAGGATATGATACGCTGTGCAAGTCTAGTATCATCTATCTATAAGTTGATAGACTAAATTTTCTACTTATTATTGGACAATACATTCTATGTATATTTAAGGTTTTTTGCAAATTACAATTATTATAAAAAAGTTTAAAAAGATTTCTTTTTTAAAAATTAAGCTATTTTTTAAACTATACATTATATTTTCATTTAAAAGCTTTTTCTAATATTTTACTAATCGCTTCAAAGCTTTCAAAAATTTCTGCTGTTATAAACTTAGCATCCAAAGCCTTGCCAAAATGCTTTTCTATCTCAGCTACTAAAGCCATTATATCAATGCTATCTATAATGTCTTCGCTTATTAGCCCTTGCATATTTTCATCAACATCATCTCTTTCAATAGTTTTAAAAAGTTCTTTAATTTCTATCATTTTTTCTCCTTTTTGATAATAATTTAAATCAAATTTGGTCTATCTTGGTCACTATCACCTTTGAAAAAGGTGCAATATTTAT
>Cebus_capucinus_imitator_PRJNA485217_SSR105__coassemble_225_pt1 | contig 39769 bp, 36 predicted proteins | sample Cebus_capucinus_imitator_PRJNA485217_SSR105__metabat2_low_PE_008 | metagenome-assembled genome bin Cebus_capucinus_imitator_PRJNA485217_SSR105 | reverse complement strand
AAAAATAAAAGGTAAATTTTTGATTAATAAATTTAGAGTAGAGAATTTTTGAAATTTACATTTTCTAATCGCAAGTTTTTATTAATTAAAAAAAAATTAATTTTATTTTAGATACAATCAAATCTTTTTAAGTGAAATTTTATGAAAGGAAAAGTTATGGCTACATCTGAAAGTAGGCGAAGCTTTATGGGTTTTGCATTTGGCTCTGTTGCTGCTGTGGGCGGAGTTTTTTCATTAGTTGCTATGAAAAAGACTTGGGATCCACTTCCAAGTGTTAAAGCTGCAGGTTTTACAACTGTTGATTTATCTAGTATGAAAGAGGGCGAGTTAAACACTATAGAGTGGCGTAAAAAGCCTATTTTTATACTAAAAAAGAACGCAAGTATGCCAAAAGATGAAAGGCGTGACATTGTCGTTGATAACGCTGCTTATACGGTTGTTATAGGGCTTTGCACTCATCTTGGCTGTATTCCTGCTTTTGTTCCAAGTGAGCAAAAATTTAAATGCGCCTGTCACGGCGGAGAATTTGATACAAGTGGGAAAAATATTTTCGGACCACCTCCAAGACCTCTTGATATCCCTCCATTTAAAATAGAAGGAACAAAACTTGTCCTAGGAGAAGAAGGACCTGAATACAAAAAAATGGTAGCGGAGGCATAATATGGCACAGATTAGAAAGGCTAATGGTATCGTTGATTGGCTTGATCAAAGACTTGCGGTGCATAAACTGCTTGATGTTTTGATGAATAAATACTGGATACCAAAACAAATAAATTTTTTATGGGCTATGGGTGTTATCTTAACCACGCTTTTTGCGGTGCTTTTTATAACAGGTTTGTTTTTGGTTATGTATTATAAACCAGATGCTGCTCTTGCTTTTGATAGTGTGAATAAAACCATTATGCAAGAAGTTGAGTATGGTTGGCTTTGGCGTCATATGCACGGCGTTGCTGCTTCTGTGGTGTTTTTAGTTATATACATACATATGCTAACTGGAATTTATTATGGTTCTTATAAAAAGGGTCGTGAGATGATTTGGATTAGTGGTATGATATTGTTTGTTGTATTTTCCGCTGAGGCTTTTAGTGGCTATATGCTTCCTTGGGGACAAATGAGTTTTTGGGCTGCACAGGTTATTACTCAGCTTTTTGGTGGAGTGCCTTTTATAGGCGATGCCCTTGTTATATGGATAAGAGGGGATTATGCGGTAAGTGATCCTACTTTGACAAGATTTTTTATGCTCCATGTTTGTTTGCTTCCTGTTGTAATTATCGCCATAGTAGCTTTTCACTTTTATTCTTTAAGAATTCCTCACGTAAATAATGAGATAGCAGAAGAGCTTGACTTTGACTTAGAAGCTGAAAAATATATGGCTGGAAATACAAAAGAAGCTAAGGTTATACCTTTTTGGCCTGGATTTTTGTCTAAGGACTTTATGTATATTTCTTTGTTTATGATTTTCTTCTTTTATTTAGTGTGCTTTAAATTTAGCTTTGCAATGGATCCTATAAATTTCGACCCTGCAAATTCTATGAAAACTCCGGCTCACATTTACCCTGAATGGTATTTTTTATGGAGCTATGAGGTTTTAAGAGGCTTTTTCTTTGATGTTGCTGGTATAAAAGCTTTTGACATAGGACTAGCTGCCTTTGGTATAGCTCAGATTATATTTTTCTTGCTTCCTTGGCTTGATAGAAGTGATGTCGTAAAACCAGCACACGAAAGACCATTATTTTTTATTTGGTTTTGGGTGCTTTTGGTGGATTTAATTGTTCTAACAGTTTATGGAAAACTTCCTCCAACGGGCGTAAATGCTTGGGTTGGTTTTTATGCTTCTATAGTATTTTTACTGCTACTTTTGGTGGTTTTACCTATTATTACCATAATGGAAAAAAAGGGAGCTAAATAATGAGAGAGTTAAAAATATTTTTAGTCGTTGTTGTATTTACAGCACTTGTGTATTGGGGAGTTGAACCATACGCACATTCTGTTATGAAACCTCACGTTGCTCCTGCAAATTTTAATTTCGAGCAAGAAGATACTAGTTATGCTAAGAGTATTTTAGCTGAAAAAGAAAAGGCTTTAGAGCTTGCTAAGGCTGAAAATAACGATACTAACATACAAAATGCAAGTAAGGCTCTTGAGTTAGCTAAAGAAAATTTGGCTAAGCAAGAAGCACTTTGGGCTAGTGTTAATAAAATAGACCTAAGCAAAGGTGATGTCGTAGCCGGTAAAGCCTTTTTTGAAGGAAACTGCTTTGCTTGTCACGGAGCAAAAATCGATGGCATAGACTCAAACATACCTGATTCTTCTATATATGGGGTTTTACCGCCTGATTTAAGTTCTGCTGGTATGATTTATGATGAGAAATTTTTAGCAGCTTTGATTATGCATCCAAGTTTGGCTTTAAAAATTGATCATAAATTTGGCGATGCTTTTATTATGACAGCTTATAATGTAGAAACTTCAGGCGAAAGCGAAGAAGTTACTAATGCAAATATAGCAAATGTAATAGCTTATCTTAAAAGCATAGCTTTGAAATTTCAAAATGCCGAAGAAGAAAAAATCAAAAAAGAAGCTGAAGAAAAATATTCTAAGCTAGAAAACGAAGCACAAAAAGTAGCTTTAGTGCAAAAAGATATAGAATTTGCTAAGGATAGACTAAGCTTTGTGGAAGCTTGTGGGAGATGTCATGATATGAAATATGATGGTTTTAAATCTTTATCAAATAATAAGGATTTATACGGCTATCTTGGTTCAAATCCACCTGATCTTTCTATGATGATTCGCTCTCGCGGGGATGAGTATATAAATAATTTTATAAACAATACTCAAAAACTTCTTCCAGGAACTGCTATGCCTAGAGTTGGCTTAACAAAAGACACTCAAAGTAAGGTAGTTTCATATATAGAAAAGGTTGGAGATAGCAAAAAAGAAGAAAGGGAAAGTCTTGGAATTTATATTATGATTTTCTTTGCTATTTTAAGCGTTTTCGCTATAGGTTGGAAACAAAAAATCTGGTCTAAACTACATTAAAATCAATATTTTCGCCATTTTGTTAAATTTGGCGAAAATAAAATAAAAAATATCCGAATTTTATTAAATTTTAAATATAAAAGAGATATATAATCATTTAATAATTTTTATTATTTGGAGTATATCTATGTTAGAAAAAAGTTTAATTAAAATCATACTTTCAAAATGGAATTACGGCGATTTTAAAGTTATTTTTTGGGATGATGAAGAATTCGTGGTTGGAACTAATCCTAGTAAATTTACTTTAATTTTTAAAGAAAAAATTCCACTCTTTAAATTATTCAATGACACAAGTTTGGTTTTTGCAAAGCATTATATGGAAGCTAAGCTTGATATAAAGGGCGATTATGATGAACTTGCTAGAATTTTGTATTATTTTTCTAATCAAAAATTCTTAAAAACAAAGGCTGATGTTTTAAGCAAGATAAGTCAAAACCAAGAGAGTAAAAATATAAAAAGTCACTATGATATAGGTAATGATTTTTACAGGCTTTGGCTTGACGATACTATGAGTTATTCTTGTGCTTATTTTAAAAAAGAAAGCGATACACTTTATGAAGCACAGATTAATAAAATAGAACATACGCTTAAAAAGCTTGATTTAAAAGCAGGAGATAAGCTTTTAGATATAGGCTGTGGTTGGGGTTGTCTTTCAATTATGGCAGCACAAAAATATGGCGTTAATGTCGTTGGTATTACTATTTCACAGGAGCAGTGCAAAAAGGCACAAGAAAGGGTAAAAGAGCTAAAATTTGAAAATAAGGTCGAAATAAGGCTTCAAAATTATCAGGATTTAGAATTTGAAAATTATTTTGACAAGGTTGTTTCAGTTGGTATGTTTGAACATGTCGGCAAGGAGAATTTGGGGCTTTATTTTATGAAAGCTAAGCAGGTTTTAAAGCCAGGTGGAACTATGCTTTTGCATTCTATTTTGGCTATGTTTGAGGGCAAAACTAATGCTTGGATTGATAAATATATATTTCCAGGGGGTTATTTACCATCTTTGAGAGAAGTTGTAAGTGCTATGAGTGAGTGGGATTTTCATATTCTTTTAGCAGAAAGTTTGAGAGTGCATTATGCTAAAACACTGGATTTATGGGAGCAAAATTTTAATAAAATTTTAGATAAAGTAAGGGAAAAATACGATGAAGAATTTATAAGAATGTGGAATTTATATCTTCGCTCTTGCGCGTCTGCGTTTCGTGTTGGTAGCGTTGATTTGTTTCAGTTTTTAATTACAAAAGAGATTAATAATAACTTAAAGCTTACTAAAGATTACATTTATAAGTAAAACATAAAGATATTTTAGATAAAATCACGCTTCATTTCACACACGCCAATCCTTTTTAGCTTGATAAGATGAAGGGCGTGGAGGGAAAAGCTAAATTTATAAGGAGAAACTCATGGTTAGTATGAGAGATTTATTAGAGTGCGGTGTGCATTTTGGGCACCAAACAAGAAGATGGAATCCAAAAATGAAAAAATTTATTTTTGGTGAAAGAAAAGGCATTTATGTCATAGACTTGCAAAAGACTTTGAGATATTTCAGATACACTTATAATATCGTTAGAGACGCTGCTAGCGAGGGTAAAACCATACTTTTTGTTGGAACAAAAAAACAAGCTGGTGGAGCTATTAAAGAGTATGCTGAAAAATGCGGTATGCCTTATGTTAATCACCGTTGGCTTGGTGGTATGATGACAAATTTTGGAACTATTCGCCAAAGCATACGCAAATTAGAAGTTATAGAAAAAATGGAAGAAGATGGAAGTATAAAACTTCTTACAAAAAAAGAAGCTTTAATGCTTACTAGAAAAAAAGAAAAATTACTTGACTATCTTGGCGGAATTCGCTATATGAAAACTCAGCCTGATATGATTTTTGTTATTGATACAGTAAAAGAAAAAATCGCTGTTGCTGAGGCAAATCGTCTTAAAATTCCTGTGGTTGCTCCACTTGATACAAACTGCGATCCTGATTTGGTTACTTATCCAATTCCAGGAAATGATGATGCTATTCGTTCTGTTCAGCTTTTCTGTCAGGAAATGGCTGAAGCGATTAACGAAGGCAAGGCTTTAAGAGAGCAAGATAGCGACATTGAAAATCAAGAAAAAGAAATTACCGAAGAAGAAAAACAAGAAGTTTTAGATGAGGCTATGAGCGAAGAAGATTTTGATGAGGAGCAAGAATAATGGCTGAAATAACTGCTGCTATGGTAAAGGAGCTTAGAGAAAGCACCGGAGCTGGTATGATGGATTGTAAAAATGCCCTAAATGAAACTGATGGGAATTTTGACAAGGCTGTTCAACTTTTGCGTGAAAAAGGTTTAGGCAAGGCTGCTAAAAAGGCTGATCGTTTGGCTGCTGAGGGCTTGGTGAGCGTTAAGGTAAATGAGAATTTTACGAGTGCTACTGTTAGCGAGATTAATTCTGAAACTGATTTTGTCGCCAAAAATGAGCAATTCATAGCCCTAACAAAAGATACAACCGCACACATTCAGCAAAATAACTTGCAAAGTGTTGAAGAGCTTCATACTAGCGTTATTAATGGTGTTAAATTTGAAGAATATCTTAAAAGTCAAATCGCAACCATAGGTGAAAATTTAGTCGTTAGACGCTTTGCTACTTTAAAAGCTGGACAAAATGGCGTTGTAAATGGCTATATTCATACTAATGGTCGCGTAGGCGTTGTAATCGCAGCAGCTTGTGATAATGCTGAAGTTGCTAGTAAATCAAGAGATTTTTTAAAACAACTTTGTATGCATATAGCAGCTATGAAACCAAGTTATCTAAGCTATAAAGACTTTGATATGGACTTTGTGGAAAATGAATACAAAGCCTTAGTAGCAGAGCTTGAAAAAGATAATGAAGAAAGAAGAAGATTAAAAGATCCAAACAAACCAGAGCATAAAATTCCAAAATTTGCGAGTCGCAAACAGCTTAGTGATGAAATTTTAAAACAAGCTGAAGAAGATATTAAAGCAGAGCTTAAAGCACAAAATAAACCTGAAAAAATTTGGGACAATATAATCCCTGGTAAAATGAATAGCTTTATCGCTGATAATTCTCAGCTTGATAGTAAGCTTACTTTAATGGGACAATTTTATGTGATGGATGATAAAAAAACCATAGAGCAAGTAATAGCCGAAAAAGAAAAAGAATTTGGTGGAAAGATTCAAATCGTTGATTTTATCCGCTTTGAAGTAGGCGAGGGCTTAGAGAAAAAAGTAGAAGACTTTGCAGCTGAGGTTGCTGCACAACTTTAATGGAACTTTTAAGAGCGGAAAACTTAAGCCATAGCTTTGATTATCCGCTCTTTGAGAATTTAAATTTGAGTTTAAACTCAAAAGACTGCATAGCCATACAAGGTAGTAGCGGTTGTGGAAAATCCACTCTTTTGCATATACTTTCTACCTTGCTAAAACCACAAAATGGCAAGGTTTTTTACAAAAATCAAGATCTTTATAGCTTAAGTGAAAATGAAAGACTTAGAATTCGTCGCTTAGAATTTGGCATTATTTTTCAAACTCACTATCTTTTTAGAGCCTTTTCAACACTTGAAAATATAGAACTAGCCTCTGTTTTATCGGCTAAAGAATTAGACTATGAAATTTTAAAAAAACTTGGTATTGATAAACTTTTACATCAAAAAGTAAGCAAGTTAAGTGGGGGACAACAACAAAGAGTAAGCATAGCACGCGTGCTTTGTAAAAAACCAAAAATCATTTTTGCTGACGAGGCTACTGGGAATTTAGACTTTGACAATGCTAAAAATGTTATTGAAATTCTAACAAGCTATGCTAAAGAAAATGAGGCAGTTTTTATTTTCGTAACCCACGATAGCAAGTTAGCACAATTTTGTGATAAGACATATTTTTTAAACACAAATGGAATTTGTTAATTATCTTGGCGATAAAAATGTAGCCACCTTTATGCTTTTGTTTGCTAGACTTAGCGGACTTATAGTGTTTTTTCCATTTTTTTCGCATAATTGTGTGCCGGTAATCATAAAAAGCACCATTGTTCTTTTTATGAGTATGTATTTGTATCCTTTAGCAAGGCTTGAAAATTTGCATTTGGATAGTTTTTTTATTTTGCAACTTTTAAGCGAAGTTATTTTTGGTATGATAGCAGGGCTTATGCTTCAGATAATTTTTGCTATTATTATGATGGCTGGAGAGCAAATCGCCTTTACTATGGGCTTTACTATGGCAAGTGTTATGGATCCTAGTTCTGGCATTAGTATGCCAATTACTTCTCAAATTTTAAATTTAATAGCACTTTTGTTTTTTCTAGCCTTTGATGGACATCATTTAATGCTTTTATTTTTAAGCCATTCTTTAGGTTATATTAGTTTGGGAGCGTTTTATCCGCAGGAGAATTTAATGCAGTATTTAAATTCTGGTATGTTAAATATTTTCATTATCGGCTTTACTATGAGTTTTCCTATTTTGGCTATTTCTTTACTGGCTGATGTTATATTTGGGCTTTTGATGAAAACTATGCCACAATTTAACCTTTTAGTCATTGGTTATCCTATAAAAATAGCCTTAGGTTTTATCGTTTTAATAGCGATTTTGCTTATAATGATGCAGTATTTTAAAAACTTGATTTTAGAAGTTTTTACTCATATGCAAACACTTTTCTTTTCCTAAGCAAAAGATAAATGAAAATGTCGTAAAATACCGCTTATTTTTTAAGGATTTGTAATGAAAATTTTACTTTTAAATGAAAACCCAGTAGTTTCAAAGCTTGTAAGTTTGAGTGCTAAGAAAATGTCTTACGAGTTTGAAGAGCTAAATGCTTATGATGAAAATTTGGGGCATTATGACATTATCGTTGTGGATAGCGATACTCTTGTTCCCTTAAAAATTCTTAAAGAAAAATGCGATAGACTTATATTTTTAGCATCTCGCAACCAAAATATAGAAGTTGAAGCTCAAATTTTACAAAAGCCTTTTTTGCCAACTGATTTTTTAAATTTGTTAAATGAAAAACCAGTTAGTGATAACATAGCAAACCTTGAAAAAGCCTATATTAATAGCAAAAATCCTTATGATGAGATTAGCCTTGATTTAGATAATTTAAGCTTAGAAGGCTTAGCTGATGAGAATTTAGATAATAAAAATTTAAACGAAAGCGTGGAAAATAGCGAGAATTTAAGCTTGGAAAATGAGAGTGATTTGAGTTTAGATGATTTAAATTTTGATGAGAATTTAGAAGAGAATTCAAATGAAACTAAAGAAAATTTAGAAGAAAATAAAGACTTACAAGATTTAGATGAAAATGATTTAAAAGACTTAAATGAAGAAGATTTAAAGCTTAGTGATGAGAATTTAAAAAGTGAAAGCAGTAGTTTAGAATTTGATGAAATTTCAAATGAAAGCGAGTTAAAAGATTTAAAAAGCGATGAAGGCGAACTTTTAGAGCCTAAGGAGACAGAAAAAGAGCTTGAAATTTCAAATGAAAGTGCAAAAGAAGAGAAATTTGATGACTTGCCTGTGGTTGAAGAACAAGAAAAAAGCGTAGATTTTGATGATATACCAGAAGATGCTGAATTTTTAGGGCAGGAAAAAGACAAGGCTGAAAGCGTGGAGTTTAATCCTGTTGTGGAGGAGGATTTACAAGATGAGAGCGAGAATTTAAACTCAAATTTAAGCGCTCAAGAGCAGATAAAAGATGAGTTAGCTCAGCTTGATGAGCTAGAAACTAACGAAACTAGCGATGAAAGTAGCAAAGTCTTAGAAAATTTTAAAGAAGAACCTATTTTAAGTGAAAATGAATTTGGCACAGAAAAGGAGGAACTTGTGTTGCCTGATATAAGTGATTTTAATGATTTGAGCGAAGAAGACATTAAAGAAGCTTTAGGAGAAGTTAGCAAAGCTAAAGAGACTAAGGTAACTAGCACTCAAAGTAATGCAAACGATGAGATAGTAAACGAGCTTAGTCAAAGCATAGCAGGAGCTATAACTTCTAGCATAAAAGATGAGACTTTAAAGGCTGCTTTAAAGGGTATGAATATGAATATAAACATAAATATAAGTTTTAACGAGGATAAGCATTGAAAGGCTTTATTTTACTTGTTTCAGGTCCTAGTGGCTCTGGCAAATCCACGCTTTTAAAAAAGCTTTTTATGGAATTTAAAGATGAGCTTTATTTTTCTATATCTTCAACAACAAGAGCTCCAAGGGAAGACGAAAAAAACGGAGTTCATTACCATTTTATAAGCGAAGTGGAATTTCAAAATGGCATAAAAAATAATCATTTTTTGGAGTGGGCTAGGGTGCACGAGAATTTTTACGGCACTTCCTTAAAGCATACAGAAGATGCTTTAAATAATGGTAAAATAGTCATTTTTGATATAGATGTGCAAGGTTTTAAGATAGTTAGAGAAAAATTAGCTGAAAAAATTGTTTCTGTTTTTATCACTACAAAGGATAAAAATGAGCTAAAAAAAAGACTTATTAAGCGAAATACTGATACAATTTCACAGCTTGAAAAAAGGCTAGAAAATGCAAGCACTGAAATGAAAGAACTTTGCGAGTATGATTATCTTATAATTAATGATGATTTAGAGCTTAGTTATGAGGTGCTTCGTGCTATTTTAATTGCCCGTAAATTTCAAACTAAGGGGCAAAATTTAACTTATATTGAAAATACTTGGAATAAAGGAGATTAAATGGGCGGTTGGTCTAGTCCAAGCCATTGGCTTGTTATTTTATTGATTGTTGTGTTGCTTTTTGGAGCTAAGAAAATTCCAGAACTTGCTAAGGGTTTGGGTAAGGGTATAAAAACCTTTAAAGACGAGATGAATAATGACGATGAAGTTGCTAAAAATACTCAAAAAATAGAAGAAAAACAAAGCTCAGCAGATACTATAAACGCTGATGCTAAGATAGATGAAAGTAAAAAAGCTTAAGGTTTTTCTTTGAAAAGCGTTATTTATAGTGAAATTCAAAGGGTTTTAGAGCGTGATTTTGTGCTTGAAAATCCTAAGGATAAAAATTTAGCACATTTTGCTACGCCTTTGGCTTTTTCTTTGGCTAAGGAGCTTAAAAAATCCCCCGTGCTTATAGCTAGTGATTTAGCCCTTAAATTTCAAGCAAATCCTTGCTTTGAAAAAGTTGAGGCTGTAAATGGGTATTTGAATTTTAAAATTTCAAAGCATTTTTTAAACGAACTTGCAAACAAAGCCTTAAATGAGCCTGATAATTTTGCAAAAGATAGCAAAAAAGAGCAAAGTTTTTTACTAGAATATGTAAGCGCAAATCCTACGGGACCATTACACATAGGTCACGCTAGGGGAGCTGTTTTTGGTGATAGTTTGGCAAGAGTTGCAAGGCATTTGGGTTATAAATTTGACACAGAGTATTATGTAAATGATGCAGGAAATCAAATCCACTTGCTAGGACTTTCCATTTTGCTAAGTGTGAGAGAAAATATACTAAAACAAGGCGTTGAGTATCCTAGTGAGTATTATAAGGGCGAGTATATAGCGGATTTAGCAAAGGAAGCTTTTGCTGAATTTGGAGAAACTTTTTTTAAAGAAGAAAATATAGAAGTCTTGTCAAATTGGGCTAAGGATAAAATGCTTGTTTTAATCAAACAAAATTTAGAACAAGCAAAAATTAAAATCGATACTTATGCAAGCGAAAAGTCTTTTTATAATGCCTTAAATTCTACTCTAAATGCTCTAAAAGAACATAATGGCACTTACGAAAAAGATGGCAAAATTTGGCTAAATTCTACCTTAAAGGGCGATGAAAAGGATCGCGTAATTTTAAGAGAGGATGGAAGTGGCACTTATTTGGCGGCTGATATCGTGTATCATAAAGATAAGATGAGTAGGGGTTATGATAAGTGCATTAATATTTGGGGTGCGGATCATCACGGCTACATTCTTAGAATGAAAGCTGCTATGGAATTTTTGGGTTTTGATTCTAATAAACTTGAGATTATCTTAGCGCAAATGGTATCTTTGCTTAAAAACGGCGAACCTTACAAGATGAGCAAGAGAGCTGGAAATTTTATTTTAATGAGTGATGTTATAGAAGAAATTGGTAGCGATGCTTTGCGTTTTATTTTTTTAAGTAAAAAGTGCGATACTCATTTGGAATTTGATTTAAATGATCTTAAAAAAGAAGATACTTCAAATCCTGTATTTTATATAAATTATGCTCACGCTAGGATAAATCAAGTTTTTATAAAGTCAAATAAAAGCAAAAAAGATATAATTAATGCAAATTTTGAAAGTTTAAGTGAAGATGGCGTAAATTTAGCCTTTGAAGCCTTGAATTTAAAAGCTATTTTAATTGATGCTTTTGAAAGTAGAGCCTTGCAAAAAATTCCTGATTATCTAAAAAATCTAGCTTCAAATTTCCATAAATTTTATAATGAAAACAAGGTTATAGGCTCTTTGAATGAAAATGATTTGTTAAAATTATTTGCCTTGGTTGCTTTAAGCATTAAAACAGCATTTTCTTTAATGGGCATAGAAGCTAAGGATAAAATGGAGCATTAAATTTTCCTAGCTTTTGCTAGGATTCTTAAGCATTACAACAAGAGCTTTCATTTTCTTTAAAAAGTTCAAATTCTCCATTCATTTTTTGCTTTCTAGCGCTTATTTTGTCAAGGTAAAAGATAGCAAAATTCTCATTTTCAATGTCCTTATAAATATCCTTTACTAAGGGATATTTTTCAAACATAGCCCTTTTGATTTCTTTATCATCTACAAAAACGCCTTGTCCTCTAAGTCTTAAAAAGGTCCCGTCCTTAGCACAAGAGCAAAATTCTACTCCGCTGTGCTTTTGCATATGTTTGTAAAGATTTTTTGACTTTCCTGTGCAAAAATAAATTCTATCCTTAAAAAGCAAAGGACTTTGCACGGGACGAATGCGTGGATTACCGCAAGTTCCTAGTGTAGCTAGAAAAGCCGGAGCATTTTCGTCTAAAAATTGCATTATATCTTGTAAGTTCATTTTTTCTCCTTTTTTAGTAATTTTATACTTTTTTATTAAACTAAGTGTTTAAAAAAGCTCGATTTGACTAGAATTTAACTCCTTATAAGCAGCACAAGCTTCGCTAAGTTTTTTATCGCAAGCCATACCAAAATACCTTTTAGCCATGCTTAAATCCTTTGTTTCAAGCTGATTATAACGACCAAGCAAGTAACAAGCTTCATTAAAACCAAGCTCACAAGATTTTGAATAGTAAGAAAGTGCTAATTTAGCATTTTGCCTTGCAAGCTCGCCTTTTTCATATAAACTTCCAAGCTTAAAACAAGCTTTACTATCTTTCAAATCGCAAGAAAATTTATAAAATTTCATAGCAATTTCTCCATCCTTTATCTCTTCATAAAACAAGGCTACATTGTTACAACTTTTGCTATCTTTTAATTTACAAGCCTTATTAAAGGCTAAAATAGCTTCCATTTTTAAGCCCTCTTCTTGTAAGATAAGGGCTAAATTTGAACAAGCATTTTTTAAATTTAAACTACAAGCCTTGTTATAAAATTTATAAGTTTTTTGCAAATTTTTATTAACCCCAAGTGCTTTTTCATTCATATAAGCTATGGAAAAACAAGCTTTAGCGTGATTTTTGTCGCAAAGTTTTTCAAAAAGTTCATAAGCTTTTGTGAAATTATTTTTTTCATAAAATTTTACTGCCTCTTCAAATTCACTTAAGGCAAAAAGGACTTTTGCAAATAAAAACAAAATCAAAACTACTCTCATAAATTCTCCTTTATAGCTTTTTTAACTTCTAAAATTTGACTTTTTCTTTTTAAAAGTTCAGATTTTTTGGAATTTAAAAGCTCATATTTTTGTATTATTAATTTTTCATTTTCTTTGAAAAATGCTTCAACTAGCCTAGTTATCACAGGTTTATCTATAAGCAAGGCTTCAAATTCATAAACGCAAAGTTCATTTAAAACCCTTTCATAAATTTCGCTTTTTTTAGGATAAAAAAGACTAAACTGAGTGCTGTCAAGCTCGTAAAATACACGGCTTTCGTTCATTTTAGTAGCAAAAAAGTTAAGGCTTAGTTTGGTGGCATTTTCATAGTTTGCAAGGGCTTTTAAATTTAGCTTTTCAAAAAACAAGTCAAGCTCTAAATTAAGCTTAAATAAAGCCTTTTCAAAGTCTTTTAAAAAATATTCATCACTAGCCATACAAAAGGCTCTTAATTCGCTAAAATTTAACTCACTTTGAAAGACATTATCTCTTTGAATGTTTGAAAATTTAGCCTTGAAAAGCAAAATTTCATTTTTTAAAATTTCAAAAATTGCATTTAAGTCTTGTTTTAAATCTTTAAAAGAATTTTCAAGCTTAAGCCTTGTTTTTTTAAATTCCTTACTCATCAAATCAGAATTATAAAACATAGCCAAAAAAGCATCATCACTTGCTATAAATGGGTATTTGTACTCAAATTTTTCAAACAAATTCTTTTTAAAAATTCCCTTGGCTTCTTTATAAAAAAAGGCATTTTTTTCTTTGATAAAACTTGAAATTTTATCTGTTATTTTTTGACTTATGTCTTTTAACTTTTCTAAAATTTGATGATTTAAAAGCTTTATTTTTTGGGAAAGCTCTATAAAAAATCCTTGTAAATATTTTTCATAATTTTGAAATTTTGAAAAAATTTCATTAAAAAGAGTGTCAAAAATTTCATTTTCTTTGTCTAAAATTTCACAAAACTCAAGCATTTTTCTTTTGCAAAATTCTTCTTTTAAAGCTTTTGTGTCAAGCTTTTGTAAAAACTCAAGCAAGGAGATTAAATTTGATTTTTCATAAGTTTTTTCATCCCTTGCTTCCTTGCAAGATATAGCTATTATTTTTTGAAAATACTTACCAAACACGCTTTTTGCATAGTTTAAAACTATTTTAAGCTCGTTTTCATCTAGTTTATCTTTTTGATTTAACACGCAAATACTTTTTTCACCCAAAAGGCTTAAATTCGCTCTTATAGCCTCTTCTTCACTTTTTTTACCAGCATTATCAATCAAGCTTAACCAAACAGCCGCGTGAAAATTTAAAAGCTCATTAAAAGTAGTTATCGTATCTGTTTCGTTGGCGTTAAGTCCTGGAGTATCAACAAGAGTGATTTTTTCAAGCAAGGCAATGGGCGCGAAAATATGCAAACTTTTAGCTTCTTTTAAGCTTTTTCTTTGGTCTGTATAAAGTTCAAGTTCGCTTATATCAGCTAATTCATCGCTTCCATCTTCAAATTCCACTCTTAAAAGGTATTCCTTACCAAAGCGCAAAAAAGTAGGTTTAAAAGTAACGGGCACAGCTCCTGTGGGCAAAATATCTTTTTTTAAGATGAGATTTAGCAGGCTTGATTTACCACTTGAAAACTGCCCGATAATCGCAATTAAAGGCTTTTTATCAAGGCTAAAAATAAGATTTTCAAGCTCTTTTTTGTAATTTAGACTAAGATGCATAAAAGGCTCATTAAGTTTAGCACAAAGGCTTTTAAGACGCCCTTTAAAATTCTCATCAAAATCCTTACAAAAGGCATTTTCATAAGCTTTTATAAAGTCATTTAAAATTTGAATTTGCATAACTTGCCCTTTATTTGTCAAGCCTTATTTTAACACAAATAAAATCCCAAATTCTTAATAAAATTAAGATTTTTTGCCTTGAATTTTGATATAAATTTGCAAAATATCAAGTGCAGCAGGGGTTATGCCACTTATATTGCTAGCTGCTAGTAGTGTTGCTGGTTTGTGTTTTTGCAGTTTTTCTACCACTTCATTACTTAGACCGCTTATATTTTTAAAGTCAAAATCGGCTGGAATTTTCATATCATTTAGGTTCTTCATTTTTTCAACCTGAGCCTTTTGCATGCTGATATAGTGATAATACTTAGCCTCGCTTAGAATTTCTTTCAAAGAATAATAATCCATATCTTCAAAAATTTCATCAAGTTTTATAAGCTTCTCTATCGTAAAACTAGGTCTTGCTACTATTTTTTGTAAGCTTACTATGGATGAAATTTTCTCTTCATTTAAGCTTTCTAAAAATGCGTTGTTTTCGTTGCTTGGCGTAAATTCTTTTGAGAGTAAAAACTCCATTCCTTGTTCTAAATTTGAGCAAATATTTTCTATATATCTATATTCTTTTCTTGACAAAAGATTAAACTTATAGCCGTAAAATCCAAGCCTTACTATAGCATTTTCTTCTCTTAAAAGTAGTCTAAACTCAGCTCTTGATGTGAACATTCTATAAGGTTCTTTTGTGCCTTTAGTTACTAAATCATCTATCAAAACGCCTATATAAGCTTCATCTCTTCTTAAAATAAAGGCTTCTTTTTCATCTATACTTAAACTAGCATTAATCCCAGCCATAAAGCCTTGCACGGCAGCTTCTTCATAGCCTGTAGTGCCGTTAATCTGCCCCGCACAATACAAATTTTTTATAAGCTTAGTTTCTAGCGTATGGTAAAGCTCGGTTGGCTCTATATAATCATACTCTATAGCATAGCCAAAACGCGTTATTTTAGCATTTTCAAAGCCTTTCACGCTTCTTAGCATTGAAATTTGTACCTCATAAGGCAAAGATGTTGAAAAGCCGTTTATATAATATTCCTTAGCGTCTATGGTTTGAGGTTCTATGAAAAGATGATGACTTGTTTTATCGGCAAAGCGGTTGATTTTATCTTCTATAGAAGGACAATATCTAGGACCAACGCCTTCTATTTGTCCTGTGAAAAGCGGGGCTCTATAAAAATTTGAGCGTATAATTTCGTGGGTTTGTTCGTTAGTTCTTGCTATGTAGCAGGGAAGTTGGGTTGGGTTAAAATCCTTACTTTTAAAGCTAAAAGGTCTAGGATTTTCATCTCCAAATTGTGTTTCAAGCACGCTAAAATCAATGCTTTTTGCATCGACTCTAGGACAAGTTCCAGTTTTTAAGCGACCCATTTTAAGTCCATTTTCTCTTAAGAAATTCCCAAGGCTAACAGAGGCTAGTTCGCCTACTCTACCAGCTTCTAGCTTGTTTTCTCCAATGTGTATAAGCCCATTTAAAAAAGTTCCTGTTGTGAGTATGATTTTTTTGGTAAAATACTCATTTTGCAAATTTGTTTTAAGCCCTATAACTTCGTTATTTTTTATGATTAAACTTGTAACTTGTTCTTGAGAAATATCTAAATTTGGCAAGCTTAAAAGCTTGTTTCTAGCAAGAATTTTGTATTTATCCATATCAATTTGAGCTCTTGAGCCTTGCACGGCAACGCCTTTGCTTTCATTTAAGATTCTAAATTGAATTCCAGCCTTATCGGTTATTTCGCCCATAAATCCGCCCATAGCGTCAAGTTCTTTTACTAAGTGTCCCTTAGCAAGTCCGCCAATGGCAGGATTACAGCTTGCAGCACCGATTTGCTCTATAAGAGTAGTTAAAAGTAGGGTTTTTTTACCCATTCTAGCACACACACCACTTGCTTCTATACCAGCATGTCCGCCGCCAACAACGATAATATCAAACATAAACTTACCTTGTAATTTTAAAAGAAATTATAATATTTAGCTTTAAAAACCAGCTTAAGCCCCATTTTGCAAAGAAAAAATCAGCTCATTATAGCTTTTATTTTTGCTTTTGCAAAACTCATCAAGCATTTTAATTCCATTATTTAAGCTTGTTTTCTCTGCTTTTAAAAGTTCATCATAAAGCTTTTTTATAATGCTAATTGCATTTTCATTTGGTTTTCTACGAACCGAATAATAGCCTATAATGTTACCATTCGTATCAAAAGAAGCAGTTACATTTGCAAAAACCCAGTAAAAATTCCCATCTTTTGTTTTATTTTTCACAAAGGCAAAAATTTCTTGCCCATTTTTTATATAATCCCACAAAAGCTTAAAAACACTTTTTGGCATTTTTTCGTGCCTTACTATGTTGTGAGCCTTGTATAAAATTTCTTGCATCGAGTATCCAGCGTATTTTAAAAAGTCATCATTAGCATAGGTTATTCTGCCCTTTAAATCGGTCTTTGAAGTGATTAAGCTATCATTTTGTAAAAAAATTTCTACTGACATAATTTTCCTTATAGTTTTAACTTGCTTAGAATTTCAGCACTTTTTTGCTCTAAGGCTTTTATATCGCTAATTATAGAATCGCAGGTTTTTTGGTCTATGTAGTCTTTATTTGATTCTTCTATGGCTTTTTTGGCGTTATTTTTGATAACTTCTTTGCCTTCATTTAGTTCATTTTGCGAGATAAACTCTTCTAAAACAGCGTTTGCTTTTTTATCGTTGCATAAATTTGACACAGGATCTACGCTTTGTATATCAAAATTTTGTGCCCCGTTTAAATTTAGATAAATGTTTGATTTATAAAGTATATGATCTATCTTAACTACTGATAAAATAAGTCTTTTTGCAAAGGCTCCAAAGTCGGTGCCAAGTGCTGTGCTACTTTCTTCTAGGCGTTTGAAAGCTTGTGAGAATTTGTTTATCCTGTCTTCTGATTTGCTTACGATTTCAAAGATATGCTCACTTCCATTTTGAACATTGTTAAAATCTTGCTCCATAGTTTGTATGGCTATGGAAATTTCGCTTGTTGATTTTTGTGTTCTTTCGGCTAACTTTCTAACCTCATCAGCCACAACCGCAAAGCCACGCCCGTGTTCTCCAGCCCTTGCTGCTTCAATGGCAGCATTTAAAGCTAGTAGGTTTGTTTGGTCTGCTATGTCTCTTATTACCTCTACTATAGATGTGATATTTTGGGAATTTGCAACGAAAGTTTGTAAAGTATCTTTGCTAGAATTTACAACCTCCATTAAAGAATTCATAGCATTTTGTAAAGAAACAACCTCGTCCGTGCTTTCACTAGCTGTGTTAGTAATGGTATTTACCGTGTTATAGACATTTTCCATAACGCTTATATCTTGGTTTAAAGAATTTGAAATTTGATACATATCTTTGTTTTGATTTCCAAGACTAAGATCCATTAAAGCCCTTGATAGTGCGTTTTTATAGGTTGATTTAGCCGTAGTTTCTATGTTTGAAAGGGCTTTGTTTATAAACTCTATATTATGAGCAAATATTCCTTTTAAGCCCTCACTTAAAGCTTTGCGATAAAACTCGCCATTTTGAGAGCAAGAAATAGAGGTGTTAATCTCCCTTAAATATGCTTCTAAGCCGTCTATAGTGTTGTTAAGATTGTCTGAAATTTCGCTAAGTTTTTTACTTTTTGTTTTTACATAAATTACCCTGCTATCAAAATTTCCTTCTTTTAATTCATTGCAAAGCTTAAAAACCTTATCTATCATTTCTTCTTCATCTTTGTAATACCAAAATGTGTAAATTTGAAAAACAAACATTAAAATAAAAAATACAAGCGAAACATAAAGATTAAAAAAAGCCACGCAAAGCACGCCTAAAAGAGCAAAAAGAATGCTAAGTAATATACTAAATTTCATAAATCAACCTTGATTAAATATTCTAAAATTTTAATAATTTAAATTACCAAAATAAATTTTTAATTCTATAACAATTGAGATTATAAATATCTTAATTATTGATTTTGCAAGTTAAAAATTAGCTCATTATAACTCATATTATAAGAACTAACTATATTCATAAGAGCCTTAACTCCGGCATTTATGCCGCCTTTTTTTTCTTCTTGCATTAAAATTTTGTAAACTCCTTCTATGGTCGGCAAAACTTTGCGATTTGGAGCACGACGCACGGAATAATAATTAATTATCTTTCCATTTTCATCAAAAGAAGCAGTTACATTTGCAAAAACCCAGTAAAAATCTCCATTTTTAGCCTTATTTTTCACAAAGGCAAAAATTTCTTTTCCTTGCTGTATATAATCCCACAAACATTTAAAAACCGTCCTTGGCATATCCTCGTGCCTTACTATGCTGTGTGGTTTGTGCAAAAGCTCATCAACTTTGTATCCAGCGTATTGTAAAAAGTCTTTATTAGCATAAATTATATCGCCTTTAAGGTCTGTTTTGGAAGTGATTAAGGCTTTGTTATCTAGTATTATTTCTTTCATAAAAGAACCTTTGATAAAATTTTGAGTAGATTATAAACACTCAAAGATTAATGTTTGATTATATTTTGTTTATATTAATAATGAGAAAATTTGTAACATTTAAAAAAAAATATTTTTTTGGCTTTTTTTAGTAGGATTTTTTTATTTTTTTTTTGTTAGTATTTTTAAACAAAAATTAATTTTTAAACTAGAAATTAGGAGTTTATCGTTGGAAACTTTAAGTGAAACTTTTGCTCAAAGAAAGCAGCCTTTGATAAAAAGGATATTAAAAAGTCTTGGATTTTGGGTTATATTTGGGATTATTGCCGGTGTTATAGTTGGCTATGTAGATAAAGATTTAGCCCTTGCTAGTAAGCCTGGGGTTGATTATTTTATAAAGGCTTTGAAAATTTTAATAGGACCTATAATTTTCGTTACTTTAATACTTGGTATTATAAGCCTTGAAAGTCTTAAAAAAGTAGGTAGCATAGGAGCTAAGGCTGTGATTTACTTTGAAGTTGTAAGCACGCTAGCACTTGCTATTGGAATTTTTATGGCAAATGTTATGCAGCCAGGTCACGGGATGAATCTTGATCCTAGCAAATTAGACACAAAAAGCGTTGAAAAATACATATCTCAAACCACAGAAGTAAGTGCAAGTTCTGAAATTATGCATATTTTAAAAGATGCTATGCCAACTGACATCATCACGCCTTTTACGGATGGAAAGACTATGCAAGTTTTAGTTATCGCTATAGTTACTGCTTTGATTATTTCTTTAATGCGAACTGATGATAGAGTAGCCATTCAAAGAGTTTTTGAAGTGATACAAAATTTTGTATTTAAAATTTTACAAATTATAATGTATTTTAGTCCTATAGCTGCTTTTTCAGCAATGGCTGTTTTAATAGCACAATACGGCATAAGCTCCTTGCTAAACCTTGCTTATTTACTTTTTGTAATGCTTGTTTCTTGTCTTATTTTTATCTTTGGAATTTTGGGGATAATTTGCTATCTTGCTAAGGTAAATATCTTTAAATTTATGCGTTTTATAGCAAGGGAAGTTTTGATAGTTTTTGCTACAAGTTCAAGCGAATCAGCCCTAGCTCCATTGATGAGAAAGCTTGAAAAAGCCGGTCTTTCAAAGGCTACTGTTGGACTTGTTTTACCAACCGGATATAGCTTTAATCTTGATTGCACCAATATTTATCTTGCTATGAGCCTTATTTTCTTAGCACAAGCCTTTGGGGTAAATTTATCCTTAGCACACGAAATTAGTATTTTAATAGTTTTAATGATAGCCTCAAAAGGAGCAGTTGGCGTAACAGGTTCAGGCTTTATCGTGCTTGGTAGCACACTTGCAGCCTTAGGAAATATGGAAATTTCAGAAGCAAATGCTACTTTAGCTGAGGTTTTACCTGTAGCTGCCATAGGTGTTTTGCTTGGGGTTGATAAATTTATGAGCGAAATGCGTGCGGTTGGGAATTTATGCGGAAATAGCGTAGCAGCTTTAATTGTAGCTATTTGGGATAAACAAATTGATTGGGAAAAATTCCGCTACGCTATGGATAATCCTGAAGAATTTCACAACGCTGGTATGAATTAACGTGTTCTTTGCAAGAAGTCGTAGCGATTTACTTCTTGCAAGGCATTATCCTTTTTTCTTAGCTGTTTACTAAAGCTTTCATTAAGATTAAAACTAAAGCCAAATTTTACTGCAGTGTCATTATTATTTTCTTTAAGATTAAAATCTTTGTGTGTCAAATTTACACTAAAAACGCTGTAAGGAGAATAGGAAAACTCGTAATTTATTTTTTCTTTATCCTTGCTTAAATCAAAGACAAAGTTTTTATTTGCAGGCAAAATAAAGCTTAATCCAAGTTGCAAATTTTTATCATCATTATCAGGTATGTAGTAGTTAGAATAAGCTTTTATGAAATTTGAGTAAGCAAACTCACTTCCAAAGCTTTTAGAATTTTGCTCTTTTTGCTTGTCAAAAAAACCATTTAGTCCTAGCAAAAAGTCATTTATCTCATAGCGACTAACAAGTCCGTTTGAGTAATTATAGCTATTTTGTGCTATAAAAAGCTCTTTTTGAAAAAATAAGGATGAATTTTCTAATTCATAAATGGAATTTAAGTTTTTAAAATTTGCATTTTCGCTTTCAAAGTCTAAATTTCCATATGTTTTATCAATGCCATTGTTGTTTTCTAGGGCTTTGGCTAGAATTTGATTTAAACTATCTTTAAAATCGATATTTTCTTCTTGTATTAAAGGTGCCTTTTTGGTTTTATTAAGGTCAAATTTTTGCCAATTATTTGAGATTATGCTGGAATTTTCGGCATTTAGCATAGAACAAAGCATAATTGTTAGCAAAATTTTTCTCATTTTCAGCCCTTAAATTTTGATATTTATTATAAAAAAGAAAACTAATCAAAAATTAAACGAAAATTTGCAAATTTCAAGCTTTAAAAGTGTATAATTAAACTAAAAAGGCTTGATTATGCAAAAGGACAACCTAGTAGCTTCCATTATTTTCTTTATAAGCGTCGTAGCTTTTATTATATGGGGATATGGTTATATTTCTCAAAACCAACTTATACTTTTTATACTAGCTTCTATTTTTGGAATTTTTATGGCTTTTAACATAGGTGGCAATGATGTCGCAAACTCCTTTGGAACAAGTGTTGGAGCAAAAACAGTTACCATAAAACAAGCCTTGCTTATAGCTGCTATTTTTGAGCTAAGTGGGGCTATTTTTGCGGGCGGTGAGGTTACTAAAACCATTAGAAGTGGTATAGTAGAATTTCCAAATTTACTTGATCCTATGCTTTTTGTAGCCATTATGTTGGCTGCACTTTTAAGCTCTGGAGCGTGGATATTTATAGCTACAAAAAAGGCTTTACCAGTATCCACTACGCATAGTATAGTAGGTGGTATAGTTGGAGCTAGCATTATGATGGGGCTTTTGGAATTTGATGGGGTTAAGACCTTGTCTATGGTTAGGTGGGCTGAAATTTATAAAATAGCGATTTCTTGGGTTGTATCCCCTGTGCTTGGCGGTTTGGTGGCTTATCTTATATACTCTTATATAGATAAAAAAATTTTAAAGCCATCTTATAAGCTTAATGAGGATTTAAAAAATATCAAAAAAGAAAGAAAAAAATTCAAAGAAGAATATCTTTTAAATTTAAAAACCAAAGACTTAGAAGAGCAGGTTAAAGAGCTTTCTATAATAGCTTTGGATGAGCAAGAAAATAGCTTTTACAAAGGACAAATGAAAGAGTTTAAGGAAAAGGAAAAAAACATAGATATTTATTCGGTTTTAAAGGCTCATATGCCGATAATTGCTTGTATTTCAGCTATGATAATTTCTTCTATGTTTTTATTTAAGGGGCTTAAAAATGTGAGCACTTTAGACATTTTGCAAAATTTTTGGATAATAGGAATTTTAGGAACTATAAGTTATATTATAACCTTTGCTGTCGTTAAGATAGTGAAAAAAACAGAGCTTAACAAAACTACAGATAGAATTTTTGCTTGGTTTCAAATTTTCACAGCCTCAAGCTTTGCTTTCTCGCACGGAGCAAACGACATATCAAATGCTATAGGACCTTTTGCTGCCATACTTGATGTGCTTAAAAACGGCACTATAAATGCAAGCTCACCCATACCTTTTGCGGCTATGATAATGTTTGGTATAGCTTTAGTTGCTGGACTTTGGTTTTTAGGCAAAGAAGTTATAACAACAGTTGGTTCAAAACTAGCCACAATACGCCCCACAACAGGTTTTAGTGCAGAACTTGGTGCAAGTATAGTCATACTTTTAGCCACTCAGTTTGGAATTCCAGTAAGTTCAACGCATATTTTAATAGGTGCTATTTTAGGCATAGGCGTTTATAACAAAAATGCAAATTGGATAATGATGAAACCAATAGCACTAGCTTGGATAATAACCCTACCAGCAGCAGGTTTTATGGCAGCTTTTGTGTTTTTAGGCTTTAAATTTGCTTTAGGAGTGTGAAGTTTAGTAAATTTTTTACAAGTGTTTTTGCGTATTGTGTAAATTCTACACAAATAACGCTTGTAATTTCAAAAAACCCTTTCGCCTTTTATAAAATGAGCCTTTATCACGCCTTTTAATTCATCATTACTATAAAGTGAGTTTTGCAAGGCTTTAAATTCTTCATTTTCATCAAAAAGGACTAAATTTGCTTCCTTGCCTTCTTTAAGCTCACCTGAGTTTAGCCCTAAAAACTCGCTAGGATTAAGGCTTGTAACCTTGCAAAGCTCTTTCCAAGACATAAAATTATCCCTTATTAAAAAGCTATAACAAAGGCTTATAAACTCACAAATACTATCAATTCCATAACTAGCCTCGTCAAAGGCTAGATCCTTTAAATTTAGAGATTTTGGGCTGTGAAGTGAGCTTAAAAAAGCTATTTTACCATCTTTTAAAGCTTTTTTTAAGGAAATAGCGTCTTTTTTGCTTCTTAAGGGTGGCATAAGCTTAGCAGCTGTATTAAAGCCCTTGCAAGCACTATCATTTTTTATTAAATGGTGCAAAGAAAGCAAGATTAGCTCTTTATCAAGCAAGGCTAAAGAACTTTCAAGGCTTAAAAGATCAAAAACCACTTTAACCCCATAAATTCTAGCGATTTCTTTTATCTTAGCCACCTCGCTACTTTCAGCCACCTCGCTAATCCCACCAAGTCCAAGCTCAAAGCTAAGCTCACTTTCATTCATAACGCCCAAATCATCAAATTCACTCTCATAACAACGCACAAAACAAGGCTTATTTTTCATTAAAGCATAATTTAAGCTAGTCTTTAAAAGCCCGGCATTTAAGGAGCTTTCAAGTTCTAGTGCAAAGGCATTTTTATTAAAAAGCGTGGCTAAATTTTTAAGCTTGTTTTGAGAATTTAAAGCCCTTATGCTTGAGAAAATTTTAAGTTTTTTTCTTTCAAGCTCCTTTGTAAAAAGCTCAAAACCATCCTCATCAAAATCCATACAATCCCTTAAAACCACAGCACTAAAGCCACTTTTAAGGCAGTCTTGTTCTAAATTTTCTAAGTTACAAAGAGAGAATTTGTCATTTTTAAGACTAACGCATAAATCCACAAAAGAAGGAAGCAAAGTAAGCTTCTTAGCATCAAAAATTTCATCATCTTGTAAATTTTCGCCTATTTTTTTAATTTTGCCATCTTCTATCAAAACATCCCTTGTTTGCTCTCCGTAAATTTTAGCATTTTTAATTAGCATTTTTTATCCTTGAGTAAATTTTGAACGATTTTTCCTACACTTTGCCCTTGTAAAATTTCTACCACGGCACTAACTATAGGCGTGTAAATGTGCTTTTCTTTTGAAATTTTTTCAATCGCAAAGGCTGTATCAATGCCCTCAATCACTTCTTTAAGCTCTTTTTTAAGGCTTTCTTTATTATGCCCACTTGCTAGTAAAAGCCCTGCGCGGTAATTTCTTGAAAGCGTGCTTGAAGCGGTTAAAAACAAATCCCCAGCCCCGCTAAGCCCCAAAAAGCTATCTTCTTTTGCTCCAAAAGCCCTGCCAAAGCGGTGCATCTCCACGAGTCCCCTTGCGATGAGACTTGCCCTTGCGTTATTGCCAAGCTTTAAGCCATCATTTATACCACTTGCAATGGCTAAGACATTTTTGTAAGCTCCACAAATTTCAGCCCCACGCACATCATCATTTATATAGGTTTTAATGAAATTTGGAAAAAAACTAGCAAATTTCTCACAAAGCCTTTTATTTTCGCCACTAATCACCAAAGCACAGGGCAAATTTTGCATAACTTCAGTCGCAAAGCTTGGTCCGCTTAAAACGCAAATTTGATTTTTCTCTACAAATTCTAAGAAAATTTCATCTAAAAATTTGCAGTGTTTTGTATCGATGCCTTTGGACGCTAAAAGTATTTTTTGACCCTCGTTTTTAAAATTTTGCTTAAGCCAGGCGTAAAGTCCTTGAGAGCTTAGAGCAAAGACTAGAAATTCACTTTTTAAGGCTTCTTTAACGCTTACAAAATTTTCAATTTCGTGTTTTGAATGAGAGGTGATAAAACAGCTATGATTTAGGCTAAAGGCGTGTTTTAAAGCCCTGCCCCATTTACCAGCACCTATGATAGAAATTTGCATTTAAGCCCTTTTTTAAATTTGAAAGATTTTAGCCTTTTTTGACTAAAATTTTGCTTTTAAATTTACAATATATTAAAATTTAATTTTGTTTTATGAAAAAAATAAATTTTTTACAAAATTTTAAGCGTGAAATTTATTAAAATACTTTAAAGCAAAATTTGCTAAAATCTCAAATTTAAATTCTTTAAGGAAAATTATGCAAATTTTAAAACTTTCTAGTGTCCGAACTGGGGGGGGGGCTTTCTAACTCACCTTTTTATCTTGCAAATTTTAAGTCTTAAAAAGGGCTTAAAATGAGTAAAAAAATCGCTATCTTATTTTTTGGACATCTAAGAACTTATGAAAAAACTTATAAATATTTTGTTAAAAATCTTTTAAATCCTCAAATTGAAAGTGGCTATGAGGTTGATATATTTTTGCATACTTGGGATGAGTTAAGCTCTGCTAAGGGTTCTCATTATGAGCATAAAAAGCATTTAAAGATAAATAGCGACATAAACGACAAGCCTTTAAGCGAACAAGATAGATTAAATATCATAAATTTTTACTCTCCAAAGGCTTATTTGATAGAGCAAAGAAAGCCAGAATTTAACCAAGTAACAAGTAGAGAAAGACTTGCAAAACTTTGTAAAGATTATGAATTAGAGCAGAATTTTAAATATGATTATTATTTTTTTACTAGACCTGATATTTTGTTTTATAAGAAATTTATTTTTGATGAGTATTTAAATTTATACAAAAAAGAGCCTGGATTAAAAAGGCTTGGGCTACCTGAAAATCATACTTTTATTGCCGGAAATCCTTTTAGATTAAAGATTATTGATTTTAGATATATTTGTGAGAATGATTTATTTTGCATTAAGTCGAGTTTGCAAAAAGATGAGTTTAATATCTTGCTTAATTATAGAATGAATATGCATTATTTCATACTTAGAACGCACGATAATATCATCACCTTAAATCCTATAGTAGAGACTAAATACTCCTTTTGTATAGCTAGTATTTTTAAGCTTAAATTTTATTTAGTGCTTTTTTTCCGTGTAAAAATGGAGTTTTTAAAGGGCTTTAATAGATTTATTTATAAATTCAAAGGAAAAGCCCAATGAAACGCCTTTTAATAGACCTTGATGGCACGCTTACTATAGATGAGGAAAATGTAGCTTATGAGGATAAAAGAGCAAATTTAGCTCTCATAAAAAGGCTAAAAGAGTATAAAGAACAAGGCTTTATCATAAGTATTTTTACAAGTCGCAATATGAGAAGTTTTAATGGCGATTTAGCAAGGCTTGAAAAGCACACTCTGCCTGTGATTAAGGCTTGGCTTGAAAAGTATAAGGTGCCATATGATGAGATTATTTTAGGCAAGGCTTGGTGTGGTTTTGAGGGCTTTTATGTGGATGATAGAGCCATTAGACCTAGTGAGTTTGTAAGTAAAAATTATGAAGAAATAAAAGAACTTTTGAATGCTGAAAATCCGCTTAAAAAAGGAGGTGAGCAATGATTTTAATCACCTCGGCTAAATACTGCCCGCCTGAGTTTTTAATCGAATTTGGCAAGCTTCCACCAAGCTTTTTACCCCTTGGCGCAAAAAGGCTTTATGAGTATCAAGTAGCACTTTTTAAGGATTTTAAAGAAGATATTTTTTTATCCTTGCCAAAGAGTTTTGAGCCAAGCAGGGCTGATAAATTAAAACTTAAAAATTTAGGCGTAAAAACTCTTTTTGTGGATGAGGGCTTAAGTTTGGGACAAAGCATTATTCATTGTCTTAATATGAGCCTACCTATCAATGAAAGCCTTAAAATTTTACACGGAGATACCTTGATTTCAAATCTTGGCAAAAACCCCAACTCTCTTGGGGTTACCAGGGTTTTAAATAATTATCATTGGAGTTTTTTAAAAAAGGATAAAAGACTTTGCTATAAGCTTAAAGATGTGGATTACAAAGAGCTTGATAGCCTTATACTAAATGGCTTTTTTAATATAGAAAAGCCCTATGAGTTTATGAGGGCTTTAAGCCTTGCAAATTATGATTTTTTAGAAGGGCTTAATGCTTATTCGGCTACAAATGCCTTTGAGCTTAGCTTTGATGAGTTTTGGCTTGATTTTGGGCTTGTAAGCTCTTATTTTCAAAGCAAAAAAGCTATCACTTCTCAAAGAGCTTTTAATGCTTTAAAGATAGAGGAAAATTGGGTGGAAAAATCCTCAAATTTAAAAGACAAAATAGAAGCTGAAATTGCTTGGTTTGAAGCCTTTCCAAAAGAACTTAGCTTTTATGTACCCAAATTTCAAAAAAAGGATGAAAAAAGCTATAAAAGCGAGTATTTATACCTTAACACCCTAAGCGAACTTTTTGTCTTTGGGAATTTACCAACCCTTGTTTGGGAGCAAATTTTTAAGAGCATAAAAGCCTTTTTAGAAAAACTTCATTCTCATAAAACAAAGCAAAAAATCAATTTTTCTTATAAACAAAAAAGCCTTGAAAGATTAGAGCTTTTTGCTAGGCAAAGTGGTTTTGATTTAGATAAAAGCTTGAAATTTAAAGAAAAAGGTGAAATTTACACCCTGCCAAGTTTAAGACAAATTTTAAACGAACTTGATAGCTTTTTAAGTGAGAATTTAGAGCCTTGCTTTATACACGGAGATTTTTGTTTTTCAAATTTAATGTTTGATTTTAGATCAAATGAGCTTAAGTGTTTTGATCCAAGAGGGCTTGATTTTATCGGGAAAATCACGCCTTTTGGGGATAAAAATTATGATTATGCAAAATTAGCCCATTCTGTTTTGGGTGGGTATGATTTTATAATTTCTGGCTTTTATGAGTTAAGCAAAACTAAGGAAGTTTTAAGCTTAAGTTTTGAAGAAAATGAGAATTTAAAAGCCATTCAGGCTAAATTTAAAGAACTTTTTAAGCCAAGCAAGGAAATTTTTGCTATACAAATTCATCTTTTCTTATCAATGCTGCCACTTCACAGCGATAACAAAGAAAGACAATTTGCCCTACTTGCCAATGCTTTAAGACTTTTTAAGGAGCTTGTATGCTTATAATCTTTCCTATGGCAGGACTTTCTAGCCGTTTTTTAAAGGCTGGATACAAAATGCCTAAATATATGCTTGATTTAAAGGGCAAAAGCCTTTTTAAAAGGGTGCTTCTTGGCTTTGAAAGCCTTTTTGAGAGGGCTGATTTTTTGTTTATTTACCGAAATATTAATGATACCAAAGGCTTTATTAAAAAAGAGTGTGAAAGCTTAAATTTAAAGCGTTTTGAGATGATAGAGCTTGAAAAAGAGACTTTAGGACAAGCACACACTTGCTTTTTAGGGCTTCAAAATGTTAGCGATGATGAGAATTTGCTTATTTTTAACATCGACACCATACATTTAAATTTAAACTTGCCTGATTTAAATTGTGATGGCTTTTTAGAAGTGTTTGAAGCTAGTGGGGAGCAATACAGCTTTGTAAAAACTCTGCCAAATTCAAATAAGGTTATTAGGACGGCTGAGAAAGAACGCATTAGCACACTTTGTAGCACGGGGCTTTATTATTTTAAAAAAGCTAAAGATTTCAAAGAAGTTTTTTTACAAATGCAAAAAGCAAATGATACTAGCAAAAATGAGTTTTATATAGCTCCAATGTATAATTATTTAATTAAGCAAAACAAAGACATAAGGGCTTTTAAAATTGATTTTAAAGAGCTTGTTTTTTGTGGTCTGCCAAGCGAATATGAAGCACTCTTAAGGGATAAAAATTTTAAATAGGTTTAAAAGCAAGACTTGAAATTTAAGCCTTGCTTTTTAAAATTAAATAAACTCTACATTCTCATTTATATTTTCTAAAATATCCTTTTTAATCTCTTCGTTATAAACACCAGCATTTAGGATGATTAGGGCATTTTTATCCTTTAAAATCAAAGGCGAAAAAACTTGCAATTTACTCCCATAAAGCCTTTTTCCTTGCTTGGTTTTATTATTATCCAAAATACCTTTGATTTTTGAGCTTTCAAGTCCGTGATAAAGCAGATATTGGCTAAAAAGATGCGCTCCAAAAAGATAAATTTCTTTTGAGCTTTTATTTATTTTATCGTTTAAAAAAGCGATTTTTTCTTTGTAAAACTCAAGCATTTCTAAAAATAAAGCCTTGTTTTGTGCGTATTCGTTTTTTAAATTTATCATTTTAAGGCTTTCAACCTTTTGCGTAGCATAAAAGATAGAATGATCCTTAAAATAATATTTTTGCAAGATTTTAAAATTATGTTTTGAAAGTAAGTAATCGATTAAAGTTTCGTTTAAGAAAATAGTGTGTTCGTAGTTTAAGCAATTTGTAAATTTATTTTCAAGCCATTTTTGCATATTTGGGAGCGAAAAAACCATAATCCCCCCCCCCCGTGAGGGTTTGAGCTATCTCGTCTAAAAACTCACTTGGGTTATAAATATGCTCAAAAGTGTGAGAATGCACCACACAATCAAATTTATAATCTTTGCAAAGTTCTTTGCTAAAAAAGCCCTTTATGTAGTTAATTTCACCATTTAAATTTGTAGGATTTGGCTCTATTATGGTGTAGTTTGTTTTTGCTTTTTTTAAGATATTTTCACCAAGTTTTGAGTGTCCGCCACCAATTTCTAAAATATTTTGAGGTTTAAACTCTAAAATAAATTTAGCAAATTCTAAGTGATGTTCTTGCCACAATGTTCCAACAGCCCCGGCTTCGTGTCCTTTTTCGTATAAAATTTCAAGCGGGATTAGCTTTTCAAGCTGTAAAATCCCAGCCTTTGAGATAGCAAAGCATTCTTTTGCTATAACATCCTTTGAAAGCTCCTCATCCGTGCAACCACAATGCAAGGGATAATCGCACTCACTAAGTCTTTCAAGTTCCGTGCCTGTGATGACGCATTTTTTTCTTACAAGATAATTCATTTTTATCCTTTAAATTTAAAATTACTAGAAAGGCTTTTAAAAAGCCATAAAATTATGCAAAATTTGAAATGATTTCACCCAAGTTTTGCTTTTAAAATTTCATTAACCTTAGCTGGATTAAAAGCTCCCTTGCCCTCTTTCATCGCTTGACCTACAAAAAAGCCAAAAAGCTTTTCTTTTCCGCTTTTATATTCAGCTACCTTATCCGCATTTTTACTTAAAATTTCAGCTATGATTTTTTCAATTGCAGCGTCATCGCTAACTTGTTTTAGCCCTAATTTTTCAATGGCTTCATTAATGCTAAAGCCCTCATTTTCAAAGACAAAGGCTAAAACTTCCTTAGCAGCCTTATTGCTGATTATGCCATCTTCAATGCTTTTTATTAAATCTCCAAGCTTATCAGCTTTTACTGGGGAATTTTCTATATTAAGCTCTCCTTTTAAAAGCCCTAAAAGTTCTGTATTTAGCCAGGTTACGCAAAGTTTTGGGCTTAAATTTCTTGCCATTAAGCTTTCAAAAAAACTACTCATTTCAAGACTTGAGATAAGAATTTCAGCATCGCTTTCTTTTATGTTTAGCTCTTTTATGTATCTAGCTTTTTTCTCATCAGGAAGCTCTGGTATAGCAAACTCAAGCATATCATCTTTTAAAAGCACAGGAAGTAAGTCAGGGTCAGGAAAATAGCGATACTCAGCTGCTTCTTCTTTACCACGCATACTTCTTGTAACTAAATTTGTCGTATCAAAAAGCCTTGTTTCTTGCACGACTTCGCTTTCATAAGTGCCATCCTCCCACGCTTGACTCTGTCTTTTTACCTCATAATCAATAGCCTTTTGAATAAAGCGAAAAGAATTAAGATTTTTAATCTCAACTCTCGTATAAAGCTTATTATCGCCCTTTGGACGAATGCTAACATTTGCATCGCAGCGAAAACTGCCCTCTTGCATATTTGCATCTGAAATATCTAAAAATCTTATGATAGAATGAAGCTTTTTAAGATAAGCCACAGCCTCATCACTACTTCTAAGCTCAGGCTCACTAACTATCTCAAGCAAGGGCGTTCCCGCACGGTTTAAATCCACCTTTGAAAACTCGCTTTCGTGTATATTTTTACCAGCATCCTCTTCTAAATGAGCCCTTGTAATGCCTATGCGTTTGTTTTCGCCATTTAAATTTATAAAAAGCTCCCCACCCTCCACGATAGGAATGTCAAATTGTGAAATTTGATAAGCCTTCGGTAAATCAGGATAAAAATAATTTTTGCGGTTAAAAATGCTTTTTTTATTGATCTTTGCATTAACAGCCTTTCCAAAAGAAATAGCCTTTTTCACGGCTTCTTCATTTAAAACAGGCAAGGCTCCGGGCAAAGCAAGGCAGGTAGGGCAAACATTGGTATTTGGCTCTTCTCCAAAGGAAGTGGCACAAGAGCAAAAAATTTTGGTTTTAGTATTTAGCTGGGTATGAACTTCAAGTCCTATAACTACTTCAAACATTTTATTCCTTGGAATTTCTTAGAAAATTTTAGCCTTGATTTTATCTTTTTTTGGTTTAAAAAGCCTTAAAATTTGTGATTTTGATGTATAATAAAATTTTTTACAAAGGAGAGAAAATGCCATTACTTGATAGTTTTAAGGTTGATCATACCAAAATGCCAGCCCCGGCTGTGCGTCTTGCAAAGACTATGAAAACCCCAAAAGGTGACGATATTAGCGTGTTTGACCTGCGTTTTTGCGTACCAAATAAAGAACTTATGAGCGAAAAAGGAACGCATACTTTGGAGCATTTGTTTGCAGGCTTTATGAGAGAGCATTTAAATTCTGCTGATGTTGAGATTATCGATATTTCGCCTATGGGTTGTAGGACAGGCTTTTATATGAGTCTTATAGGAACACCTGATGAAAAAAGCGTAGCTAAGGCTTGGGAAGAGTCAATGAAAGATATTTTAGGTGTTCAAAGCCAAGAAAACATTCCAGAACTTAATGTTTATCAATGTGGAACTTGTGCTATGCACTCTTTAAAAGAAGCTCAAACTATAGCTCAAAATGTGCTCAATAAGGGCATTGGCATAATGAATAATGAAGCTTTAAAACTTGACTTATAAACTCCAGCTTAACGGCTGGAGTTTTGTTTTAGTTTAAATATCTTAAAGATAAATATAAAAAATCCTTTTAAATTTTGTTCTTTATATTTTAAAAATAAAGCTCCTAATTTATAAGTAAAAAAACTCGTTATTTTTTGTGCTTCATTTGCTTTTGCATAGTTTGTGTATAGCTCTAGGTTAAAAAATGGTAGACTTGTTTTTTGTTGTTGTATGGAATTTAACTCAAAGTCAACTTCTAACTTAAGCTTATAAAGATAAATTAGTCCAAAAATATAAAATAAAGGATTTTTAAAAAGTTTTATAAGTTTTTTACCAATGCGAAATTCTAGGCTTGATTTTACTATATTTTTGGCATTTATTATCGTTTTATTTCCAGTATGATAATAATGCATTCTAAAAAATTTACTAGCTTTTTTAGGGATATATTTGCACTCTTTCATTAAAAATTCAAAAAATTCTTTAAAACTTTGAATTTGTTCTTCTGTGTAGCCTTTTTGTCTTAAAATTTCTTTATCTTTTTTAAATTCTTTGCTTACATTTGGAAAGCTGTAGTTAAAGTTTGTATGTAAGAAATAATGATTGCACAATTCTTCTGCCATATGATATCTTATACCATTTACAGCACACCAGTTAGGTTCTATACTGTGGTTATCAAAAATATTTTCTAATTTTCCATAACAAGTTTTAATATAAGAAAATAAATTTACATTAATTTCTATAATATCTCTTTGTGCAAAAGAGCTTCCGTGTCCATACCAGCCAAAATTATAAAGACTATTTTTATAATTTATCAATAAATCTTTGTTAAACTTATCAATTTCATCGTCAATTCTCCATATAAACACATAATCATACTTAAAGTTAAATTTCTTTTCATATTCTCTTAAAAGGTTAAAAGCCATATATTGTCCATAAAACATCCAAGCTCCAGCTATAAAATATCCTGCTAAATGTTCTTGTGTAGCTACCTCATAAGTCTTGATACTTTTATGTTTTTTAGCAAATTTTTCAAATTTATCATTTAATGGTAGATAGTATTCGTAGCCTAGTTTTTCATAAGTATTTGGCATAATATCAAAAAAGATTCTTTTATCATTTATATCTTTTGGTGCTTTTGAGGCATATTGTGGATAGTTTCTATTGACCCATTCGTGCAAACCATTGTTTATACTAGGAAATAATATTTCTTTATTCCAAGTAAAAACAAAGCTATCAGCACCAAAATATTTTGATAAATTATTGATAGTTGTAGATAATTTTTTATCCCAATCACCTCTTAAACTACCATAAAAACAAATAGCTATTTTAGCGTTTCTATTTGTTCTTTTGCTTTGATAAAAATCGCTCATAAATGATAAATAATATTCAAGATAACGCTTAGCTCCGGCTTCTTGATTATGATATAAGTGGTTAAAAAAGTTAAATTTAAGTTTTATGTCATAATTGAAAAAAATTTCTTTTGATTTGTAGTCAAGACTTAAAAAATAATCCATCACAAAGGCTATAAAATAAGACTTTGAGTTACCAAAATCGCAGTTATTAAATAGAGTGTAAATTTTATCAGCGGTTATTTTTGATATATCTTTTCTAAGAGTATAAAATTCGTTTAAAAAATTTGGATTTTGTTCTGAAAACTCAAGCCTTTCATCGTCCCACCAATGTGGTTTTTTGTTATCAGTAAGTTTTTTAAACTCATCAAGATAGGCATTTTCATATAAAAAGATAGCATAAGACATTAAATCTTCATTATCTAAACTATTTTCTAAGTAGGCTTTTTCATAACTTTTCTTAACTTCATCAAAATTCCATAAAGTTAAAAATTCTACAATTTGTTCTTTAAAACTTTTCATTGCAAAACCTTTTTAAGTTTTGCTGGTGTGATTTTAAGGAGCTTAAAAGTCTGCCCCCCCCCCCTAAGAGCTTAAATTCTAGCATTTAATTGTTCCTTTCAAAGTGAAATTAATGTGCTAATTATATACAAAGAAATATTTTAAAAGTCTTAATTGCTATAAATTATTGAGTTTCATCTTATAAAATGTTCTAAAAGATATGTTTTTTAAAATCAATCATTTTCAAGTTCAGCTTTTAAGGCTTTTAATTTTGCTATTTTTTCTAAATTTTCGTTTATTTTTAAGCTTTTGTCAAAGCTTTTATTTTTTAGACTTGAAAGCGTTTTTTCAAGGCTTTTAATTTTTTCATCTTGTAAGAGTTCGTAATTTTTTAAATTTACACTTAAAAAGCTAAGAAAACTTTCATTTATATTTAAATTTTTAAAAGCTTTTTCAAGTTCAAAGTTTTTAAAGCCCTTATTTATACACTCACCTAGCTTTTTTTCAAGTATATAAATTTCATTTTTTTCTTGAATAATTTGTAAAATTTGCATTCTTAAAATCATAAATTTCTCATCATTAAAAATATCTTCTATGCTCTTACTAAGCTTAGTTTTAAACTCATCAAAGCCGTTTTCAAAATTATCTTTTAAAAAATCATATTTTAAGCTTAAATTTATTTTTAAATCATTAATTTTTTTGAGATTTTCAAATTTTACTTCTCTTAAAATATCGCCAATACCATCTTTCACGCTGATATCAACAATATTTAAAATCCTTATAAGATTTAATTTTAAAGATTTTTCTTTATTATATTTTAGCTCATCAAGCAATCTTTGTTTAAGTTTTTTAGCAAGAAGTAAAAGCAAATTTTCTATGTCAAATTTTGTATTTTCAAGGCTTAAAACACTTTGGGCAATGTCGTTTTTAGCTAAAATAAGGCTTTGCTTTTTACTTTTAAGTTCGCTTAAAAGCCTTGTTGATTTTTTATCAAATTCGCTAGAATTTTCCAAAAAAAGTTTATTTTGAAGTTCGTAAGAGTTTATGTTTTCAACAAGCTCTAAAATCAGCTCTTTTTTATAAGAATTTAAAGCAATCTTGCTTTTTTGTCCTCCAAAAAGCTCATTAAATAAATACTCCTCAAGCTCTAGAATCCCACTTTTCTTAAATTCCTCCTCACTTGCTAAGCCCTTGTAAAAATCCCTAGCTTTTTTTGCACTCACACATAAAAAATCAAGCTTTTGTATTATATTTTCACTTACGCCCTCAAGATTTTCAAGCCTTTTTCTAAGGCTTTCTTTGGTGTAAGCTATCACCTCGATAAGCTCTTTTTGACTTAGCAAATCAGCCTTTGTAAGCACGATTAAAAATTTATTAAGGCGAGAATTTAAAAGGCAATTTATCAAAAACTCGCTATCCTTTTGAGTTAAACTTTGCGTGGCATTCATAAGGTGGATTAAAAAATCACTCTGCCCTATAAACTGCTTTGTTAAAAGTTCTCTTTGAACGATGATGTCATCAAGTCCTGGAGTATCCGCTAAGTTTATATTTTCCTTTAAAAGTTCGCTTTCATTTTCAAGCTCGATTTTTTTAATGAGAGCTGAAAGCTCATTTTTTGCTGAGCTAAAACTTTGAAGTTCATTTAGCGAAATTTCTTTTATAAGCCCTTGCTCTTTTATGTATTCATCTAACTTAAATTTAGTCTCAAGCCTTGTTATAAAAGCCTTTAAATCAGCATTAAGTTTGGCTTCTTTGCAAATATTTTCCCACTCGCTTTTATCCCAAAAATAAATTTTAGCCAATTTTGAAGCACCCCTTTTAAGTAGGGTCAAATTTGCAGTTTCAGGCACATTAGAAACGCCTAAAAAGTCATTTTTCAAAAGAGCATTTAAAAGGCTTGATTTACCTGCGTTCATAATCCCTGTAAAGGCTATGTTAAATTCAAGGCTTTTAAATTTTCTTAAAATTTCTTCAAGTCTTTTTTTAGCAAATTCATCAAAACAAAGCTCTAAAAGGCTTAAATTTATACTTTCTAGCTCTTTTAAATTACTTTTAAAAAGTTCTTTTTTGGAAAATTCATTTAAATTTAAACTTTCAAGATAAGAAATTTGAGCCTTGATATTTGTAATTTTACTTAAGATATTTAAGGCTTTAAGTAAGTCGCTTTTATCTAAAAAGCCTTGTTTTACTAAATTTAAAATACAAATTTGAGTGTTTTGAAGATTATAAAGATCCACTCTTAAATCAAGTTTTTTAAAAAGTTCTTTAAATTCTTTTAAAGAAAAATATCGTTCGTAATTTTCATAATTTGCACTTAAAATTACTGCTGCACTTGCTTCATCTAAAGCGTTTTTGTCCTTAAAATTTGCAGTGAAATCTAAAAATTGAAGTTGATTTTGCCAAAGATCTTTGAGTAGTTTTTTCATAAAATTTCCCCTTAAAAAGGGGAAATTTTATTTATTTCTTTGAGCGACAAGCTGTCTTCTCATATAAGCGATTTTGCTTTGAAGTGGGAGCTGTTTAGGGCAGTTATCCTCACAAGCAAGTAAGCTCATACACCCAAAAACACCATCATCATCGCCCACAAGCTCGTAAAAATCTTCCACACTTCTGTGATCGTGTGGATCTTGCAAGTAACGAGCTGTTCTTAAAAGCCCGGTTGCTGCGATGAAATTTGGACGCATAAGCTTAGTAGCACAGCTTGCAACGCAAATTCCACACTCAATACAACGATCAAGTTCAAAGGTTTCATCAGCTACTTCAGGCTCTATTTTTTCTTCTAGTTTAGAAATATCAGTTTCTTTTTCGTTATGCACCCAGCTTTCAACCCTTTTACACATATCATCAAACCATTCGCCTGTATTTACGCTTAAATCCTTAATGTGTCTAAATGCTGGCATAGGCATAAGCTCTATAACGCCGTTTTCATAGTCCTTTGTTAAGGTTTTGCAAGCAAGTTTTGGCACACCATTAATCATCATAGCACAGCTTCCACAAATTCCAGCCCTACAAACAAAATCAAAGCTAAGATCAGCGTCCATTTTTTCGCGTATCAAAGTAAGACAAACAAAAACCGTCATAAAAGGAGTTTCTTCAAGCTCGTAAGTCACAAAATGTGGCTTTGAAATTTTGCTTAAAGGATTATATTTAAATGCTTTTATCGTTAGTTTCCTACTCATAATCAACTCCTATTCTTTGGTTTAAGGCTTTGTATTTTGGCTGAAGTTCATAAGGCATTAAGGCGTGCTGAATTTCGTGACGAGATTTACCCTCGCTTTCCATTTTTTCGCGTATGCTATCAACTTCAGCCTGTCTTTTTTCACTTAAAGGATTTTCGATGATATTACCTTTTGCACCATATCCTCTAAAAGCTGGTGGAATTTCCATTTTCATAATGTCAAGTTCATCGTATTCTACTATAGGCAAGGTATCGCCTTCTTTCCACGAAGTAAGCGTTCTTTTCATCCAGTTTAAATCATCTCTTTTTGGATAATCCTCTCTATAATGTGCGCCTCTGCTTTCTGTCCTAAGTAGTGCCCCATAAGCTACGCAAAGTGCGACTTTAAGCATTCTTGGCACCCTGTAAGCTTCTTCAAGTTCTGGATTTGCAGAGTCAAGTTCTTTGGTATGAACTTTTACATCTAGGGATTTTTTGTAAAGTTCTTCAAGCTCATCAACGGCTTCTTTTAAGCCATCGCCTGTTCTGAAAATAGCTACTTTATCCCACATAATCTCTTTCATTCTATTTTTAATCTCAAAGACATTGTATTTACCTTCTTTTTGGGTAAGGGATTTAAGATAATCATATTCTTTACTTAAAAAGTCTTTGACTAAATTTGTATCAATACTCTCGCCGTTATTTTTACAATAATCAGCAAAATAATCTCCCACTATCATACCGGCAACTACGGTTTCAGCACAAGAGTTTCCACCCAAGCGGTTAAAGCCGTGCATATCCCAACAAGCTGCTTCCCCACAAGCAAAAAGCCCATTTAGCCACTGACTTTCACCTGTTGGCTTGGTGCGAATTCCACCCATTGAGTAGTGCTGCATAGGTAAAACCGGAGCCCAACCCTTAGGACCTTCATCAGCCGGATCAATGCCATTAAAGGTTTTGCAAATATCTTGCACATCGCGTAAGTTTTTTTCCACATGAGCACGCCCTAAAATAGAAATATCAAGCCATAAATGATCCCCATAAGGACTTTTCACGCCTTTTCCTTTACGGATATGTTCCATCATTCTACGGCTTACAACATCACGGCTTGCAAGTTCTTTTTTTTCAGGCTCATAATCAGGCATAAAGCGGTATCCATCTACATCACGCAAAATTCCACCATCTCCACGACAACCCTCAGTAAGCAAAATTCCACTTGGCACTATAGGAGTTGGATGAAACTGCACGGCTTCCATATTAGCTAGTCTGCAAAGCCCTGTTTCAAGTGCTATGGCTGCTCCAGTTCCTTCGCAAATTACCGCGTTTGTGGTTTGTTTGTAAATTCTACCATATCCGCCTGTTGCTATCATAGTGCCACGAGCAACAAAGGCTATTAATTGTCCGTTTGTAAGATCCCTTGCGATAACCCCGATACATCTCTTGCCATCGTGCATTACACGCACAGCTTCCATTCTATCTATGATTTTGACCTGATTTTTAATCGCTTCATTTGCTACCCCATAAAGCATACAATGCCCTGTTGCATCGGCTATAAAACAGGTTCTCCATTTTTTAGTCCCACCAAAGTCCCTTGCATTTATAAGTCCGTGTGCTTCTTCTTTTTCTTCTATTGTTGTTTTTTGAGCGTTTATAACAACGGTTCTAGGTCCTTTTGTAACTCTAGTCCAAGGAACACCCCAAGCTGCAAGCTCACGCACCGCTTTTGGAGCTACTTGAGCAAACATTCTCGCTACTTCTTGATCGCACCCCCAATCACTTCCCTTAACCGTGTCAGCAAAGTGTAAATCTTCATTATCTCCCTCGCCTTTTACGCCATTTCCAAGGCTTGCTTGCATACCACCTTGCACGGCAGCTGAATGCGAGCGTTTTACAGGACAAATACTTAAAAGAGTTACGCTTTGACCACTTTTTGCTACTTCAATGGCTGCTCTAAGTCCTGCCAAGCCGCCACCTATGACTAAAGCATCGCTGTATTGTATATTCATTTATTTACTCCATTTATTTAATTATGCTGCATAGTTTGCAAAGCCAATTTTTACAAAGGCTAAAAGGCTTAAAACACCTAAAATAAGGAAAAAGGCACTAATGATCCATTTTGCTATTTTTAGTTTTTTACGGCTTTGTTTAGCATCACTACCTTCAAACCAGCCCCATTTTACGCAAAGTCTGTAAAGTCCTATACTTCCGTGAAGTTCCACACAAACTAATAAAACCGCATAAAACAGCCACATAAAATGACTAATAACTCTATCGCCTGACATCGCACCACTTATTTTATCAGCATTTGTAATGATAAAAATCAAATGAGCTGAACCTAAGAAAAACATAATAAAACCTGTAAATGCTTGAACCCACCAAAGAGTAGTATCTTCGTGTTTCATAGTTTTAGTATGAGTTCTTAAAAGTTGATATTGTCTAAAATTGATAGGAAATTTTCTCATTGCAAGTAAGGCGTGAATGAAAAAAACAACCAAAACACAGGCTGCTAAAAACGAGGTAATGTAACTCATAATAGGGTTATCATAAACAAATTTTAATTCCAAAAAATGAACTACGGAATTAAAAAAATTCTCACTTACT